>ENA-OPXH01000038-OPXH01000038.1-human-gut-metagenome-genome-assembly--contig:-NODE-38-length-117881-cov-8.619473_pt1 | contig 117881 bp, 106 predicted proteins | sample MGYA00241521_ERZ502034 | MGnify/ENA primary metagenome ERZ502034 (study PRJEB25962, sample SAMEA2042103) | human gut metagenome | biome: human gut; feature: human-associated habitat; material: faeces... | reverse complement strand
TTTATCGGAAGAGATGACCAGTCAGTTCATGAATCAGTTATGATTAAAAGACTTGACCAGCAGTACAGGGTTACAAAGCTTATGCTTGAAATCTACAATAGCAGTCCAAAGGACCAGAAGAACGCAAATGATGCAATGATTCATTATTTTGATATGATGATGTGTGTATCTTCAATTCTTTCAATTAGAGAAGGCTCTGAGGAAAGATTAAAGGACAAAGAAAAGCTTTGGAAACAGCTTGAAGAAACAAATCCTGAATTATATGGAATAGTAAGAAATTCACTTCTTGGAAGAACAATGAATCTTCCGGGAAAGTTTGGTAGAAAGTGTTCTGTAGTAGGATATAAGGTTGTAAACAAATTCTTTGGATTTAATTAAGGATAATATTTTTTAGAAAAATAAAACAATTAAAAATTTGTTATGTTAAGGGGCTATCGTTTTGCATTATGAACTGCTAGTGCGATTGCCCCTCATCTTATTCCTATCAATGTGGTTGAGATTGATATAAAGATTAGCTAATGTTATAATAATTAGATAATTATAACATTAACCAGAGTGATAAGAAGATTATAGTTAAATATATAACAATACATGGAGAACGTTTTATGACAGAAGACAAAAAGATTAAGATTGGAAAATTATGCAACAAAATAGCCACGGTGCTTTTTGTTCTTTTTTTTATAGATACTTGTGTTATGCCTATAATGAACAAAAGATTTTTTATAACATCAGTTGTTATTATAGCAATTCTATTTGCCATATGCAGTATCACAAGTCATATTTTATTAAAAGATTATAAACCGGAATAAATGTTCCGGTTAAAGGATTGCAAGCATGAATTAATGAAAATTTAGCTCTTGCAATTCTATTTATATAAGAAAAAAAGATATTTATTTAAGGAGCAAAAAAATGGAAAACAACAAAGGTACAATTTGTGTTCAGGGTGGATGGAAGCCAACTAAGGGAGAGCCAAGAGTTCTTCCAATTTACCAGAGTACAACTTTTAAGTATGACACATCTGAACAGATGGGAAGACTATTCGATTTAGAAGACAGCGGATATTTCTACACAAGATTACAGAACCCAACTAACGATGCGGTGGCATCAAAGATTTGTGAACTTGAAGGTGGAGCTGCAGCAATGCTTACATCGTCAGGTCAGGCAGCTAATTTTTACGCTGTATTTAACATTTGTGAAGCGGGAGATCATTTTATCTGCTCTTCAAATGTTTACGGAGGAACCTTTAATCTTTTTGGAGTAACAATGAAGAAGATGGGAATAGATGTAACATTTGTTGATCCTGATATTTCACCGGAAGATTTGGATAAGGAGTTTAGACCTAATACTAAATGCGTATTTGGTGAGTCTATTTCAAACCCATCATTGGTAGTATTTGATTTTGAAAAATTCAGCAAGGCAGCCCACGCTCATGGAGTGCCACTTATTGTTGACAATACTTTCCCAACACCTATTAATTGCAGACCTTTTGAATATGGAGTTGACATTGTTACACATTCAACTACAAAATATATGGATGGTCATGCTATGGCAGTAGGCGGAGCAATTGTAGACAGTGGCAATTTTGACTGGAAAGCACACGCAGACAAGTTTCCTGGAATGACTGAACCGGATGATTCATATCATGGAATTGTTTATGCAGAAAAATTCGGTAAGGCAGGATATATTACAAAAGCTACAGCACAGGTAATGAGAGATTTAGGCTCAATTCCAGCACCAATGAACTCATTCCTGCTTAATGTAGGACTTGAAACATTACACCTAAGAATGCCTAAACATTGCGAAAATGCATTAAAGGTAGCTAAGTGGCTTAAGAATAATGACAAGGTGGCTTGGGTTAACTATCCGGGACTTGAAGGAGACAAATACTACGATTTGGCACAGAAATATATGCCTAACGGAACTTGTGGAGTATTAACATTTGGAATTAAGGGTGGACGTGAAGCGTCAATTAAGTTTATGGACAACCTTAAATTCGTGGCAATTGTTACACACGTAGCAGATGCACGTTCATGCGTACTTCATCCGGCAAGTCATACTCACAGACAGATGACAGACGAGCAGTTAATCGAAGCAGGTGTACAGCCTGATTTAATTAGATTTTCTGTAGGAATTGAAGATGCAGAAGATATAATCGCAGATTTAGAGCAGGCACTAAATGCATAAAATTAAAGAATTTGATTATAAACTCTTGCCAGGAGCGGTATCATAAGAAAATCTAAATTATAAGTTACTAATCAAGGAGCATAGATTATGAAATTCAGACCGTGTATAGACATACATAATGGAAAAGTAAAACAGTTAGTAGGCGGAAGCCTTAAGGATAAAGGAAATCAGGCAGATGAAAATTTTGTATCAGAAAAAGATGCAGCCTATTATGCTAACCTTTATAAAAAAGATGGGATAAAAGGCGGTCATATTATAATTTTAAATGCCGGAGGTTCTGAGTTCTTTAAGGAATCAAAAAAGCAGGCATTGGCTGCACTTAAGGCATATCCTAATGGAATGCAGATAGGCGGAGGCGTTACGGCAATTAATGCAGACGACTACATAAGAGCTGGTGCGACTCACGTAATAGTAACATCTTTTGTTTTTAAAGACGGAAGAGTTAATTACGGCAATCTTAAAAGCCTTGTAAAAGCTGTTGGAAAAGAACATATTGTTTTGGATTTAAGTTGTCGAAAGAAAGACGGGCAATATTATATAGTTACAGACAGATGGCAAAAGTTTACAGATGAAGTTGTAAATCTTGAAACATTAAAGAAGTTGTCTGAATATTGTGATGAATTTCTTGTACACGGCGTTGATGTGGAAGGCAAATCAGGTGGAATGGAAGAAGAACTTGTTGCAATGTTGTCTAAGTTCACAGACATTCCGATAACATATGCCGGCGGAATAGGTTCAAAAGAACAGATTGAGAAGTTTGCTGAAATTTCACATGGCAATCTGGATTTTACAATTGGCAGTGCACTTGATTTGTTTGGTGGAAAGCTAAGCTATGATGAAATCGTAGAGGAGTATAATAAATAATCTCTTATAATATTTTTTGAAAAAGCTTCCATACTACATAAAGAGTAGTATGGAGGTTTTTTTATGGATGAAATTAAAGAATATGGTCAGGTAAAACTTGATCACAATAATAATCACAAGAATATATTTTTGTTAAGCATAATCGGAGAAATAGAGGGGCACGAAAATGTGGCATCAGGTACTAAGGCTACCAAATATGAACACATCTTGCCAATGCTTGCAAAAATCGAAGACGACCAGGACATAGACGGTTTGCTAATTATATTAAATACAGTTGGTGGAGATGTGGAGTGTGGGCTTGCCATTGCAGAAATGATTGCAAGTCTAAGTAAACCAACAGTTTCACTTGTACTTGGAGGAAGTCATTCAATAGGAGTGCCGTTAGCGGTATCCGCTGATTATTCATTTATTGTGCCAACAGGAACAATGGTAATACATCCGGTAAGAATGAATGGTATGTTTATAGGAGTGCCGCAGACCTACGAATATTTCAAAAAAATACAGGAAAGAATAAATGATTTTGTAATCAATCACTGTCACATTCGTGAAAACAGATTTTCAGAATTAATGAATGAAACAGAAATATTAACAAAAGATGTAGGTAGCATTCTTGTTGGAAAGCAAACAGTTAAGGAAGGCATAATTGATGAAATCGGCGGGCTGAAAGATGCAATGAAGAAACTGTATGAGATGGTTGATAGGGAAAGTAATAAGTAGATTGTTACTGTTGATTAAAGGGATAGTTAGTTATACGAGTAGTTGTATAAGTAGTTGCAATTGTAATTGAGCATCGGAAGTCGATAAAAAACTTGTTTTAAAGAATGTACCACCATGGCGTAAGGCTGTGGTGGTACAAAATAAAAACTCAATAACAAACATTTATCACACTCAAATATTAGCATTATTACTAAAAGTTTGATATAATGTAAAAGTTACATTAAATTTTAACGGGTACAATACAAGGGGATATTGCAGAAAAAATTAGATTAAAGAATTCATCCCAATCTATATGGGGAATATATACAGAATAAAAATAGATAAGAAAAATAGATAAAGCAAGAAAAACAGATATAACAAGAATAACATATAGATATCACACAGAAGAATAGGAGTTACAATATGAATAATTTCTTTGGTATGTTAGCCAGAATGAAATATATCAATCGCTGGGGATTGATGAGAAATACAAAAACTGAAAATATTGCAGAGCATAGCTTGGAAGTGGCAATTATAGCTCATGCTTTGGCAGTTATAGGTAATACTTATTTTGGAAAAGAGTTGGATGCTGAGCATATAGCAATGCTTGGAATTATGCATGACACAACAGAGATTATAACAGGAGATTTGCCAACACCGATTAAGTATTATGCACCTGAAATAAGAGATGCATACAAGAAGGTTGAAAATGTGGCGGCCTGCCAGTTGATTTCAGAGTTGCCGGAAGAAATGCAGAATGCTTATGAAAAAATATTAATTGAGAATGATGATATTAATTGGAAATATGTAAAGGCAGCAGATAAGATGTCTGCATATATTAAGTGCATAGAAGAAAGAAATACAGGAAACACTGATTTTGCAAAAGCTGAGGAAACAATAAAGAAGGCTTTGGATGAAATGCATATGGAAGAAATTGAGAAATTTATTGAAATGTTTCTTCCAGCCTACACTAAAACATTAGACGAAATCAGCAAATAAAACTTATAGAAAAAGCAAAATAAAAAATGTATATAGTAAATCAAACAAAAAACAAATCCAAATGTACATAAAAACGAAATCAGCAAATAGAACATAGGAGAGCTGTATGAAAGCAGTATTTATTGCAGAAAAACCTAGTGTGGCAGCAGAGTTTGCCAAGGCATTAAAGCTAAAGACAACTAGGAGAGACGGATACATGGAAAGTGAAAATGCCATAGTTACATGGTGCGTTGGTCATCTTGTAACAATGAGTTATCCGGAATGTTATGATGAAAAATACAAAAAATGGAATCTTAGAGATTTGCCATTTATACCTCAGGGACAATGGAAGTATGAGGTGATTCCCGGGGTAAAAAAACAATTTAATATAGTAAAAGAGATTTTGAACCGTGATGACGTGGACACAATATATGTTTGTACCGACTCGGGACGAGAGGGAGAATACATATATAGATTAGTTGCCCAGGAAGCGGGAGTTAAAGGCAAAAAAGAGAAGCGAGTATGGATTGATTCCCAGACTGAGGAAGAAATTCTTCGTGGAATAAAAGAGGCAAAAGACCTAAAGGAATATGACAATCTTTCTGACGCAGCATATCTTAGAGCAAAAGAAGATTATTTGATGGGAATTAATTTTTCAAGACTCTTAACCTTAAAATATGGAAATTCCATAACCAATTATTTAAAGGGAGAGTGGAAGTCAATTAATGTTGGTAGAGTAATGACCTGCGTTCTTGGAATGGTATGCAATAGAGAGCGTGAAATAAGAGGTTTCGAAAAAACACCTTTCTATAGAGTTATGGCAAAGACTGATATACATGGACGAAAAATAGATACAGAATGGAAATCACAGAAAACATCAAAATTCTTTGAATCTCCACTTTTGTATAAAGAAAACGGATTTAAAGAAAAAACAACAGCCCAGGCACTGATAAGAGCTTTAGAGGAAAATGGACCAGCCAATAGCAATGACGAAATAGCAACAAACAACAATTCCACAAATATTGCATCAGACGATACAAGCAATAATGTAACAAACAGTGCAGTAGGAAACAATTCGGAAAATACTGGTGATATGAATATTGAAAAATATCCATTAGAAATGACTATCAAGTCCATCACTATGAAGGATGAAAAAAAACAGGCACCGTTGTTATACAATTTAGCAGAACTTCAAAATGACTGTTCAAAGATGTTTAAGATTAGTCCTGATGAAACATTAAATGTAGTGCAGCAGTTGTACGAAAGCAAGCTTGTAACTTACCCAAGAACAGATGCCAGAGTTCTTTCAACGGCAGTTGCAAAGGAGATAAGCAAGAATATTTCGGGCTTGCAATATTATCAGCCATGCAGCGTTTTTGCACAGAATATTTTAAAGCAACAGTCTTACAAGAACCTTGCAAAGACTAAATATGTAGATGACAAAAAGATAACAGATCATTATGCCATAATACCGACAGGTCAGGGATTAAACGGTTTGGCTAAGCAGAAACCAATTAATCAGAAAGTATATATGCTTATAGTGAGACGTTTCTTAAGCATATTCTATCCACCGGCAATATACAAAAAGGCTACTTTGGTAGGAGTTATGCCGGCAACATTTAGTGATGGAACAACAACTACAGAACACTTCTCATCTAACTTTAAGATTTTGGCTCAAAAAGGTTATCTTGAAATAGCAGGAGTTCCTAGCAAAAAGAAAGCTACCGACAATAAGACAGACAATAAATCAGACAAAAAAACTAATGAAGAAAAAGCTAAAGAAGAGCTTGAAAATGAAAATATTATCAACGAAGAGGCAGAATTAGATGAAGAATTTTTTAAATTGTTGTATAATATGCCCAAAGGTGGTAAAATTACCGTTAATGAGATGAGTATAAAAGAAGGTGAGACAACGCCACCTAAAAGGTACACATCAGGTTCGATTATTCTTGCCATGGAGAATGCAGGTCAGCTTATTGAAGATGAAGATTTGAGAGCACAGATTAAAGGCTCGGGAATCGGAACCAGCGCAACAAGAGCAGAAATAATAAAGAAACTGGTGAACATTAAGTACATATCATTAAATAAGAAGACACAGGTAATTACTCCGACTCAGTTGGGAGAAATGATTTTTGGAGTAGTTCACGGTTCAATTAAATCATTGCTTAATCCTGAATTGACAGCCAGTTGGGAACTGGGCCTTACCCAGGTAGCGGAAGGAAAAATAACATCAGAGGAATATATGAAAAAGCTGGATGATTTTATCAGGGGCAGATTTAATAACGTTATTAATTTAAATAACGCAGGTCAGATGACTAATTATTATAATTATGTGTCGCAATTTTATAGGAGGAACAATAAGTAATGTGTGGAATAGTAGGTTATGTAGGTGAAAGAGACTGTACAGACGTTTTATTAGATTCATTATCTAAGTTAGAGTATAGAGGATATGACTCAGCAGGTATTGCCGTATTTGAAAATGGAGAAATAACAGTAGAAAAGGCTAAAGGCGAGTTAAAGAACTTAAGAGAGAAAGTAGCTGAACACAAGCCAATGGGACATTGTGGTATCGGTCATACAAGATGGGCAACTCATGGTGAACCATCAGATATTAACTCACATCCTCATGGAAATAAGAGAGTATCAATTGTACACAATGGTATTATTGAAAACTACAAAGATATTAAGAATTTCCTTATTGAGAAGGGATACACATTTATTAGTGAAACAGATACAGAAACAGTAGCTAAATTATTAGATTATTATTACGAAGGTGATCCTGTAGATGCAATTATCAAGACTCTTAAAGATGTAAGAGGAGCATATGCACTTGGTATTGTATTTAAAGATTTTCCTGACAGAATTTTTGCAGTAAGAAAAGATAGCCCACTTATAATCGGTGCCGGTGACGAAGAGAACTTTATTGCATCAGACGTACCTGCAATTTTGAAATATACAAGAAATTACTATCTTTTAGAAGAAAACGAAATTGCAACAATTAAGTCAGACAGAGTTGAGTTCTGTGATATGCATAAATTACCTATCAAGAAAGAAGTTCAGGTTTCTAACCTTGATATGGATGCTGCAGAAAAAGGCGGATATGAACATTTTATGTTAAAAGAGATTCATGAACAGCCTAACGCAGTAAAGACAACAATCACACCAAGAATTGTAAATGGAATGCCAGACCTTTCAGAATGTGGTTTAACATTAGAAGCTTTAAAGAATTACAGAAAGTTATTTATTGTAGCCTGTGGTACAGCAATGCATGCCGGTATGGTTGGAAAATACGTAATCGAAAAGCTTGCAAGAACAGAAGTAACAGTAGATATTGCATCTGAATTTAGATACAGAGATCCAATTATAACACCTGAAGATTTAGTTATTGTAGTTTCACAGTCAGGTGAAACAGCAGATACTAAGGCAGCACTTCATCTTGCACACGATAAAGGTGCCAAGGTTTTATCAGTTGTTAACGTTAAGGGCTCATCGATTGCAAGAGAATCAGATATGGTTCTTTACACACATGCAGGTCCTGAAATTTCGGTTGCTTCAACTAAGGCATTTTCAGTACAGATGTCAGTAATGTACCTTCTTGCATTTGAAATGGCATATGCAAAAGGGCACATTGATGAAAATGAATGTAAGAGATTAACAGCTAAGCTTGCTGAAATCCCTGACATTATTGAAAAGACAATGGAATGTGAAAAGAAATGTAAATATGTTTCAAGTAAGTTAATTACAGCACAGAGCTTATTATACATTGGTAGAGGTTTAGACTATGCATTAAGTATGGAAGGTTCACTTAAGTTAAAAGAGATTTCATACATTCATTCAGAATCATATGCAGCAGGTGAATTAAAGCATGGAACAATATCATTAGTAGAAGATGGAATGCCAGTAATCGGCGTAGCTACTCAAACAGAATTATTAGAAAAGACAGTAAGCAACATTGTTGAAGTTAAGTCAAGAGGAGCATTTACAATTGCCGTATGTAAGGAAGGAACAGAATTTAGTGAGGGCGTAATCGATGAAGCTATCGAAGTACCTGCTATGGAAGATGTTTTAATGCCTATGTTAACAGTAATTCCTTTACAGTTAATTGCATACTACACAACAGTACTTAAGGGATTAAACGTAGATAAGCCTAGAAACCTTGCAAAATCCGTAACAGTAGAATAAAGGAGAAAACCAAATGTATACAATAAAGGATTTATATGATTTAAATGAAACAATAGCTGCGAAATTATTTGAAGGAAAAACATACCCATGGGAAGTTTTAGCTGATATTGGAGACTTTATTATGAAACTTGGACCAACACTTCCAAAGGATGAATTTAATCAGATTGAAGATAACATCTGGGTTCACAAAACAGTTAAGATTGCTCCAACAGCAAGCTTAACGGGTCCTTTGATTGTTGACGCTGACACAGAAATAAGACCATCAGCTTTCGTTAGAGGAAAGGCAATTGTTGGGAAGAACTGTGTAGTTGGAAATTCTACAGAATTAAAGAACGTTGTTTTATTTAATACAGTACAGGTTCCACATTACAACTATGTTGGTGACAGTATACTTGGAACACATTCTCATATGGGAGCTGGTTCAATTACATCTAATGTAAAATCATACAAAACATTAGTAGTAGTAAAGAACGGCGATGAGCAGATTGAAACAGGACTTAAAAAGTTCGGTGCAATGCTTGGAGACTATGTAGAAGTTGGTTGTAATTCAGTATTAAATCCGGGAACAGTAATCGGAAGACACTGTAATGTTTATCCATTATCAAGTGTTCGTGGAGTTATTCCTGAAGGACATATTTTTAAAGACAAAAACAACATCATAAAGAAAAAATAATCATAAAATGTAAACGAAAAGTGATTGCAAAAATTGCAATGATAAACTATAATTACATTATCAAAATAATTAATATTTATTAATTATTTTGACCTGAAATGTTCGTGAATCCTGCCTATTTTGAACCTACAGTTTGAATAAAGGGATTCCTAATCTCTAAAGGGATGTCAAGCCTCATTATCAGGTGGAAGGCAGAACTTTAGATGCGGTTGCCCACCTGGCGTTTGCTAGGACTCAAAACGCAGGCCGGCATTTCAGGTACATATTTTATAACCAATCACGAAGTGATTGATTATGATTTCGAGCACCTTATGCGAAGCATGACTTGAATGTGCGAGAAACGATTATAACAGATGAGAAACGTAGTATATTTTTTTATACTACGTTTTTTTTCTGAGAAATCTTATCAGAAGAAATAATGGGGGAAGTATGAAATTAAAACTAGCAGTATGTATTTTTGTGGCAGTGTTTTTGTCAGCGGTTATTTTTAAAGTTAATCAGGTAGAGTATATTCCTAAATATGATTCAGGAGGAAAGTCCCTGCAGGTGGTCAACAGCGAAAATATTACTGAAATAAAAACAGAAGCAGAGACCACAACAAATGAAGAAAGCAAAAAAGACAACACAGTTAGAATTGTTATTCTAAATAATAATTATATCACAATGCACTATTCAAAATTTGTAGCCAAGGCATCAGTATTAAACATATATTTTGGAGAGAATTTTAAGAATAAAAAGAGCATAAAGAAGCAGATTGATATTGGAACAGGCAGTAAATATTTTAAACAAAGCAATGTTATAAAAGTGGAGCCTAAAGGTGAAATGTCAATACTGAAAGATGAAAAGAATATGCAAAGTTATAAGGGGATTTTCTACATATATAAAGAAAGCAGTGGTCTTGTGTTAGTTAATCAGGTTGGTATGGAAGATTATGTTGCAGCGGTAATTTCCAGCGAAATAGGGGAAGAATCGCCAAAAGAAGCCCTTAAGGCACAGGCAGTTTGTGCCAGAACATATATTATGAAAAGTCAGGGCAAAAAATATAAAAAATACAATGCCAAGGGAGACGACAGCGTAAGTTATCAGGTGTACAACAAAAACGTTCCCGGAGAAAACAGCATAAAAGCAGCAAATGAAACAAAAGACACGGTAATGAAGTATAAAGGAAAATTAATAAATGCATATTATTTTTCTACGTCATGGGGATATACAACAGACTATAGAATATGGGGAATAAAGAAACAGAAATATTTAAAGGAAACCAATCTTACAACAATCACGGAAAACATATCAGATGAAAAAATCTTTGATAAATATATAAAAGAAAAGCCTAAATCAGTAGAGAAAAAATCGCCTTTTTACAGATGGACAACATATCTGACAACTAAGCAGATAGAAAATTCCATATACAAAAATATGGCAGTAAATGTAGGCACAATTAACCGAATGGAAATAAACAAAAGAGGGGCAGGGGGAATAGTTGCCCAAATGACTATTTATGGAGATAAGAGACAAATATCCATTGTAAATCAAAATCAGATTAGAAAAATACTAAGCTCATATTACTCAACAATAAAACTAAGCGATAAAACCAAGAGAACAAAATTAAGCATGCTTCCAAGTGCGTTTATTTCAATAAAAAGCGTGTACAAAAACAACAAATTGGATGGAATAAAAATATACGGAGGTGGATTTGGACACGGAAGTGGAATGAGCCAAAGTGCTGCCTGCCAAATGGCAAAAAAAGGAAAAGGTTACAAGGAAATACTTGCAACCTTTTATAATGACGTTGAAATTACATCTTTACAGTAACTGTAGCTTCAGTTTCAGGGAAGAGAAGCTTATTGATTTCCGCACCGATAAACATTATATAAATCAAAAAATAAATCCATAACATAAATACGATTACAGCGGTAAAACTTCCATACATATAAGACATTCCTGAGAAGCTGTCTACATAAATAGAAAAGATATAGGAAAAAACAACCCAGCCAAGTGCTGAGAAAAAAGCACCCGGAAATACTTTTCCAAAAGTAGCAAGCTTAAAATTGGCAAGTCTGTATATTAATGAGAAGAAAAGCACCAGAAGTAAGAATACCAAAAGATATCTAAGCATTAATGTAACAATAGATATCTGTCTTAACCATGGAGCCAGTGATATGGCAAGGTTAAAGAGCTTATTACCAAAAACAAGTAGTACCATTGTAGAAGCCAATGCAACAGTAAATATTATTGTATAAAGCATTGATACAAATCTTGATATGAAATAATTACGTTTCTGGTGAATTTTTGCTATTTCGTACAAGCCAAACATTACAGACAACACGCCTTTAGATGCTGACCATATTGCAGCAATGGCTGTAATGGATACAGCAGTGCTTGATACATGTTCATATATTTCACTAACAGCCTGAACAAATAAAGGCTTAAGAAAATCAGGTGCATATGAATGAATCAAATAAATAATAGTATTCTGATTAATTGAAGCATGACCTATTAAATTAAAAAACAAAAGTATAAATGGAAAAATGGACAAAATAATAAAGAAAGAAGCCTGAGCTGTATAGATACCTACTTTGTCCTGCCCAATAGTGTCAATAAAGTCATATGCTTTTTTTATAAAATTAAATAATTTATGTTTCATAATAAAATCCTTTACTTAATCATATGAGTTAGTATAGCATTTTTTACTATTATCAACAATAAATAAAAATATAAAAGTGTAAGCAACATTATGAGTAATACGGCATAAAATATAATAAACAAAAAGAGGAGATAAAAATGTCAGATTATAAAATGATGTCGTGCAATCAGTGTTGCCATACCGGAAAAGATTGTGATGTATGTGTAAGCCCCGGATGTGGTGAACCTGAAAACTTGTCTATATATTCCCCTATAATATATGATGAGGTAGGAATAAATCTGTGTAGAACAATAACCATACCTGAGAATATTTTAACACTTTATCCAACAACAACTTACGTTCAGCTTTTGGTGGCGGATATAAAAATATATTCAGGAAAAGGCTATTTTACCGGTGAAGAAGAAACAGTTGAATATACTGAAGAGGAATTGGCAGAAATGGGAAATCCACCTACTTTTTCAACAGTATCAACCATACCGGGAAGAGCAAACTGCCTGCGTGTAAAACTTACAAACCTAAGAGTAGTATTTAAAATCAGACTATACGATAATTGTAAGAAATACATTACAACAGTTTCATTAGAAGCAGTATATTTGCCGGCAGTTGGAACAACAAACTACAATCCGGACACAAATCCAAGAAGTGTAACCGTTGACATGTATGCACCTTATGGAGCATCAACAGTTTACAATTCATACGAAGAATACTATATCAACTACGTAGGCTTTAATATGTATGACAATACGGTAGAAAATGGTTTAAATATGAATGCAGTTGCGAAAGTTATGGAATTTAATCCCACAACGGGAACAATGTCTGCCGGAATAACATTATACCTTAGAACAGTTTATTATCAGGCATACAAATTCAACTCATTAGGAAAAACAATGCCACCGAAAATGAACACCCACGAAGCAGAAAGCAATCCTTGCCTTAAATTCGTAGAGGGAGACTTGTTATTAAACGATGTAAAACCACTGGAACTGGAACCGCCAATGTGTGAGAGAGAAACTAAAAGAGAAATAAAAGACAATAACGAAATAAACCAGTGTTTAAAAGAAATATTAAATACATGCAACAGCGAAGATGAAGAAGTAGATGACAAAATATAAAAAACAGGTCTGCCATGAAAGTGGCAGACCTGAAATAAGTAAGGGAAAATATTACCATACTTCCCAATCTGTTATACGTTGAAAATTAACAATGGTATCAGGAGTAAGTTGATTTTTATCATTCATTTTGATTGTCCACCAAATATCTTCATATTCTGCATCGTCATCATCATCATCAAACTTACAATAACATTTTCCACATATAAAATCTATTGTATGCTTTTTTGAATTGTAATTATATTGTTTTACACCAAGTTTTTTTAGAAAAACATTCATAGAAGTTGTTTTTTTGATATTAATTACATTTTTTAATTTACAATTAGCATATTGAATTGAATAAGAAAAAGGTTTATCTTTATCTTCATCAGAGGATTCCATTACTAAAAAGTTGAGAATATCTTCGGATGCTGTTTTACATTTTACAACACCAGGAAAAATATTCTTTTTTATATTTTCCTTTAATACAGTCATAGAACCATAATATTTTTGAAAATCGACTAAATCATCAAAGCTTAATCCCATGGGAACAAAATAATTAGTATTAATTTTGTATCTTTTTACCCAATGTGGATAAAGCTTCTGTTTCTTTGTGATAATAGTGGAGGCTGAATATTTCTTGCCACCTTTTTTCTTAGTGTACCAGCCATCAAAAGTATATCCATTACGTCTGATAGCGGGAGAATAGCCACGCTTTTTGTTTAAGTTATTTTTAATGGTAATTTTGCTCTTGCTACGGTTAGATTTTGCTTTAAAATAACCTTTACCGGCATAATAAGTAATGTTAACCTTTGAAGCTGCATTAGTTGGAATGGCAGGAATAAAGGTTAGTGATAAAATGGTTGTAAATAGAATAAGTAAATTAATTAGTTTTTTCATAAGACAATCTCCTTCGATAGTGTAAAAACAATATCTGTTTTGAGCAAAATATTAGTAGCGTTTCCAATCATCTGTTAATACAAATGAAACGTTAGTGTTTGGGGATATTTGATTCTTTTTATCAAGATATATTTGCCAAACTTCATCAATATATTTATGTTCAGAGGCATAATAAGTTTTACCATAGACAAAATCTAAAAATTTAGAATTAGAATCGTAATTGTAATATTTTACGCCTAATTTTCTTAAGAAAATTTTAAAAGTAGTAGCTTTATTTATATTAATCAAATTTTTTAACTTACAGTTTAAACCAGAAAAACCATAATCATATAAAAAGTTACCATTATCATCTAGGGCATTAACATTGCTGGTAACATAAAAATAATCTTGCTTTTCATTAATCAAAGTATAATCATAGGAATAAGAGCCTTTTTTCTTCTTGAGTATTTTTAAAGTTCCCCAATAGGGTTCATAATCAGATAAATTAGGATAAGTTGTACCTAACGGTATAAAGTAATTATTACTGACTTTATATTTCTTTAGCCAATGAGGATAAAGTTTTTGATTTTTTGTAATAATGGTAGAAGCTGAATATTTCTTACCCCCTGTTTTCTTGGTGTACCAGCCATCAAAAGTATATCCGTCACGTCTGATAACAGGAGCATAACCACGCTTTTTGTTTATTTTATTTTTGATGGTGATTTTGCTCTTGCTACGGTTAGGTTTTGCTTTAAAGTAACCGTTATTTGCATAATATGTAATGTTAACCGTTGAAGCTGCATTAGTTGGAATGGCAGGAATAAAGGTTAGCGATAAAATAGTAGTAAATAGAATAGTTAAGTTAATTAGTTTTTTCATTTTCAATTCTCCATTTTAATATTGTTCCCAATCATCATTTGCATCAAAAGAAACAAGGGTGTCAGGAGTTACTTGATTTTTGCTGTTGAGATTTATTTGCCAAATGATATCAGTGTCGTATGTTTCATCGGCAAATCGTGTTGAACCACATACAAAATCAATATAGTGTTCAGATGCATCGAAATTATAACGTTTAATACCTAATTTTTTTAGAAAATTTTTGACATAAGTTGATTTCTTTATGTTAATTAGGTTTTTTAGTCGGCAATTGATAGAGTAACAGGAATAATCGTATATATAATTACCGTTGGTATCTATCGCTTTAACAATACCACTGATAGAAAAAGTATCTTTTTGAGTATTAGTTAAAATATAGCTACAAGAATATGCCTTTGTTTTCTTATTTAATATTTTTAAAGTTCCCCAGTAAGGTTCATACTCAGGTAAACTACTAAATTTCATACCAATAGGAACAAAGTATTTAGTATTAATTTTGTATTTTTTAATCCAATGAGGATATAGTTCCTGTTTCTTTGTGACAATAGTAGAGGCTGAATATTTCTTGCCACCTTTTTTCTTGGTGTACCAGCCATTAAAAGCATATCCTTCACGTCTGATGGCAGGAGCGCAGCCACGCTTTTTATTTACTTTGTTTTTTATTGTGATTTTTCGCTTGCTACGATTGAGCTTTGCTTTGAAATAGCCATTACTTGAATAATATGTAATGTTAACCGTTGAAGCTGCATTAGTTTGAACGGTAGGGATAAAGATTAGTGATAGTATAATTGCTGAAAGAATAGTTAGATTAATTACTTTTTTCATACGTTATATTTCTCCTATAATGCAACAAATTAGATGCAATAAATTGCATCTAATTTGTTTAAAGTATCAAGTTAAAAGATGACTACCATATTTGCCAATCAGTTATTAAATCAAAATTAACAATTGTATTAGGAGTAATTTGATTATTACTATTCATTTTAATTGTCCACCAGACATCTTCATATTCTGCATCTTCATCATCATCAAAATTACAATAGCATTTTCCACATATAAAATCAATAGTGTGAGTTTTTGAGTTATAGTTATATTGTTTTACGCCTAGCTTTTTTAAAAAAGTGTTCAAAGAGGTTGTCTTTTTTATATTGATAACATTTTTTAGCTTACAGCTTGTGTGATCAATTTGATATGAATCAGTAGTGTATGTTGACCAAGTTGATATATAAATCAGATCACCTTTTTTATTCTTGCATTTATAATAACCGGGATAAACATCTTTTTCAACATCTTTACTAAGAACAACAAGTTTACCATAATATTTTTGAAAATCCTTGATACCAGTTAAACCTAATCCCATAGGAATGAAGTAATTATTATTGATTTTATATTTCTTTATCCAACGAGGGTAAAGTTTAAGTTTTTTTGTAATGATAGTAGAAGATGAATACTTTTTCCCACCTTTTTTTGAAGTGTACCATCCATTAAACGCATAGCCGTTACGTTTGATAGTAGGAGCATATCCTCTTTTTTTATTTAGTTTGCATTTTACAATGATTTTTTGCTTATTACGGTTAGTTTTTGATTTAAAAGTACCCTTACCTGCATAATAGGTAAGACTGACATCACCAGAAGCATAGATAGCTGAAGTGGATATAAAAGTAAGTGATATTATAATTGCTAATAAAGTTAAAGAATTAATTATTTTTTTCATATGAAACCTCCCTCGTCTTTTATGGGAATTATAAAAAAAAAAGAAACATATGTCAAATTTAATAGTAAAAAAAGTAAAAAATGTGTTATAATGCAACAGATACTAAAGGAGGAGATAAATATTATGAAAAATGGGATAATTAAAAAAATAAGTATTTTAATTTTGTTTGGTATTATTATAGTATTAAATAACGTTAATGTAGAGGCAAAGCAAAGGATAAAACCAATTAGAATTAAAGAAATAAAACAAGATATTGATGGAAAAGAGGTATATATAAAATGTGGAATAAAAGATTGTGCTGAAAATCAAAATGATAAATTTAGTGAGAAAGCATGTTCAGGCGGAGCGGATTTAAGAAACATATATTCAAAAACAAAGAAGGGCAAGTGGAAAACACTTAAACAATTAAATTTTAAAAATATGCAAGGCGGTTGCATAAATGGGAATAAAATGATAATAGCATTTGTTGACAAAGAAAGACATAAAAAAGGAGATTTGACAGCATTTGTTGAAATTGATTTGGAAGAAAACAAAGTTATAAAAGTTACTATGGTACAGGGAGCTAAAGATTTGAACATAAATACTTTTGGGCATTCTAATGATTTTACATGTCTTAATGGCAATTATTATGGGAGTTGGTATCAAAAAAATGGAAAGAAAAATTATACTAGCAAGATGGGAAAAATAAACACAGATTTGTCTGATACAGGTACTATTGGTGATTTTTCTAAAAATAAAAAAGGAAAGGCAGCTTTTGGAGTTGCTTCATATTTGCAGGATAATCAATTAGCATTAGGTATTCGTGAAAGTGTAAATGAAGGGAAAAAAACTCGATTAGAAAGATATGTTAGCATTTGTAATGTAAGGATAAAAGAAGATGGTACAGCAAGATATAAGTTGAATAAAAAATTGTTTAAACTGAAAAAGAATGCTAAATTTTCAACTCATCAATGCATGGAGCAATTTAATAAAAAGTTTTATTTAGTAAGGTTTAATAAGATAAAGGGAAAAAATAATAATTGTATTGAGGTGATTAATGAAAAAGGAAAGAAAGAAAAACAATTTATAATAAAAAATCCAGCAAAAATAACAGTATATGGAGAAAAAGGAAAAAAGAAAACAACTAAATTTAAAAAAGTAAATTGGGAAATTGAAAGTTTATCACATTACAAAGGAAATACATTTTATTATACAATGTATAAACCATCTAATAAGGCAAAAGGCAAACAGGCTTATTTATACAAAGTTAATTTAAAATAACAGGGGAGGTTAAAATGAAAAAGTTTACAGCAAATATATTACTTATTTTATTAAGTATACTTATTGGATTTAGCGTACATAGTAGCGTGTATGCAGCAGATGATGCTAAAGTGGAAATTTGGAGTTATAGTTTAAATGAGAGAATAGAGCACAGGTCTATTGAGGTTGGAAAGAGTAATCCTAATTTCGGAATTATGTTTACGCCATCAGATATAGTGGCTAATAAGATTAAGTGGTCTATTGATGATACATCAATTGCAACAGTTACAGGAAATAATGATACGGCGACAGTTAATGCAGTAAAAGAGGGAATGACAACATTAAGATTGAATGTTTCAACAGAGTCTAATGGTAAATTATCACATTCATCAGTTATTTCTGTTTATACGGCAATAGACAATGTTTATGGTAAAGTTAATGGGAAAGCATGTACTTTTTATAGAGGGGCAACGAAAAATTCGTGGATTAGGTCAGAAAAAGTAAAACAAGGGCAGGGACTTACAATAATTGGTAGTTGTGGTAGCTTTTATTATATTGAGTTGCCGGATGATTACACGTTTGATGATGGAAGAGATACTAGAAAAGCTTATGTTGAAAAATCAAAGGTTTATGTTCCGGTTACTGATGTTAAGGCATGGAGAAATTCTAATGATGTAAGAGTAGGAGAATCAACTACTGTAACAAGTGTTGTTTATCCACAAATAGCTACAGTTAACAAAGCTACATACACCACTGACAGTAGTTCAATTTCAACATGTGATGGAAATGGTAATGTTCAGGGAAAAGGTGAAGGTTATACAAGAATAAGTGCAACAGCTGAGAGCAAAAAAGCCACTTGTGGTTTATCTGTTTATTCACAATGTAGTGACGCGTCAGGTAGCTTAAAGGAAGAAGCAGATTTTCTTACAGGAGCAGACTCGGGAGAAAATATAAGAAAGGCAAAAGTTCCTAAAAATCAAAAAGTTACAGTAATTGGCAGTTGTGGAAATTACTTTAGAATAAAGATGCCAACAGATTTTAATTTTGACGATGGTGACAATAGTAGAATAGCATATGTACTGAAATCAAAAGTTTATGTACCTGTTACTGAAATAAAAATTAACAAATCAGAATTAAACTTAGGTGTGAAAGATGTGGATCAGTTGAAAGCTGAGGTTATTCCTGCACAGGCTACAAATAAGACGATAGTTTGGTCTGTAGCTAAGAAGGGAGTAGTTGAAGTAGATCAAAATGGAAAGATTAAGGTAGTGGGCACAGGTAACACTACTGTTATTGCAAAGTCACCTGAAGGACCATCAGCAGCATGCAAGATTACTGTGTTTAAAGGTTTTGATACGGCTAAGATGGGTGATTTTACACTTAGACTTGTAAGATCAACAGCAGGTTATAATGTATTGGAATATTCAAGGTGTAAAGGAGCTACTATGTGTGAAGTATATTCAGGGGTTAAGAGACCTGATGGCACATTTAAGTGGACTTTTTTGGAAGGAGAATATGGACAGCTTTGTGATGGGAGTAGATTTAATGATGAAGTAGATCTTGGATCAATTCATTATTACAAAGTTGTAGCAAAGAAGAAATATGTAAGAGATGCTTTTGATTTTGTTGTTCTTGATGAAAAGACTAGTAATATAGTCAAAGTTACTAATGGCACGCTAACACTTTCAGGAAAACAGAAAAACAAGAAGAGCAATACCCTGTCATGGAACAAACTTAAGAGAGAAGATACGAAGAATCAGGGTTACGTAATTTACAGAAAAACTAATAATGACAAAAAATACAAGAAATTAAAGGAAGTAACAAAAAATTCATACACTGATAAGAGTATTAAGAAAAAGAAAAAATATTCTTACAAAGTGAGAATGTTCTATGTTAATGAAGACGGCAAGAGAGAATATTCTCCATACAGCAATGGAATTACAATTAAGGTAAAATAGGGAGCGAAGGATTATGAAAAAAGCAAGTAAGATTATAGCGATTTTTATATTTGCGATGAGTGTTTTTGTGGGCATTGGTGCCGTTGGAGTTTTTGCAGATACAGCATCTCAGACCAACACGGTTAATGAACCGGTGAAATTCATTGCAAAACAAAAAGGGAAAAAGGTTGTTTTAAAGTGGAACAAGTCTAAGAATGTGAAAGGCTACACTATATATAAGAACGGAAAGAAGTTTAAAACATTAAAGAAAAACAAACTTACTGACAAAAAGGTAAAGAAGAACAAAGTGTATAGCTACAAAATAAAGGCTTATACTTTTGCTAATGGTAAGAAAGTATTTAGCAATTCAGGTCAGACTGTTTCAATAATTGTAACTGATAAAAAATCAAAAAAGGTAAACGCAGGAAGATTTAAATACATAAAGAATCAGTACACAATAAGTCTTAACGGAAAAGTTAAACTACAGGGCGAAGCATATCCGTCTAAGAAATTAAAAAAGAAAAAAGTACTGAGCAGAAAACCTACATGGAGTTCTTCAGACACAAGCCTTGCAACGGTAAATGCAAGAGGCGTTGTTAAAGCTAACAACAATATGAAGACCGGTACTGTAATAATATACGCAAAGGCTCACAATGGTTTAACAAAGAAAGTTAAAATTAATATTGAAAACTATGCATATCCGTCAAAAATTAAAAAAATGTATATGTTAAGCGATGATATTAAACCGCTTGTAACAGAGCATATGGCTGAAATGACAAAAATAGTTTCCTATTTTGAATTTGAAAATAAAAATAACGAAACAACATTTGACATTGATGACAAGGGAAATCTTTCAATGAGCAAAAAGATTGCCATAAACAGTGAAATGGAAAAAACAATATTTAATCTTATTTCAAGCATGCCTATAACTGTAGAAGTACATAAGGGATATGTGGCATTCAACAGAATAGACTTTACAGTTTACGACACTGGAATAATCAACTCAATTGCTTACGTATTCCAAGGAATGGAAAATGTTGATACAGGATATGAAAGAATAGAAATAGCACCTAACTGGTATTATCAGTATGGAGAATTTTCAAAGGGATACTTTGAAGAAGAACAGGAATAATTGACATATAATGAACTTACAATGCACAGAAAAGCAGAAAAAATGCTAATCTGTGCATTATTGTTTGACACTGTTTTTTTTGTGTGTTAGAATTGTCGTATTGTAAAAGGCGATGAGTGTGTAAGTAGATATATATTTTCCGTCAGAGAGAAAGACTCACAGGCTGGAAGGTCTTTCAGGTTCAGATATATATTGAAATTCCCACAGGAGCTGCATTCACCAACAGATTATACGTATGAATAATACTAAAGAAGGAAACTAATCTAAGTAATGAATGACGTGTGTAGCGCGTTAAGCAGATAGAGTGTTCGTGATAATGATTACGGAAACTAGGGTGGTACCGCGGAGCAATCCGTCCCTATGGAACAGGTGCTTTTTTTTATTTTTAGTGTAGAAAAGTCTTAATCCACATATGCTTGCATAAATGTGGATTTAAGACCTTTCTACACGCTCCCATAATGAGCATAAAAGTGAAGCGAAAGCTTCACGATATGCGAATGATGGGAAAAGGATTGCGAGAGTGCGAAGCACGTAGCAATCCGAAAAAATAGAATATGAAAAAGTGAGAATATTGTTTTCAATTATGCGTAGCAATCCGTTGGGAAAACAAAAAATTGACTCACAAACCTGTTATTTTAAAATCTATAAAGAGAGGAATTTATCATGAAAGAAAAGTTACAGGCAATTAGGGAAGATGCCATTTCCAAAATTACAGCCTCAGACAATTTGGACAAACTTAACCAGATTAGAGTTGAAGTTTTGGGCAAAAAAGGTCAGTTAACAGAAGTTCTTAAGGGCATGAAAGATGTTGCTCCTGAAGACAGACCTAAAGTTGGTCAGTTAGTTAATGACACAAGAAAGATTATTGAAGAAAAAATGGAAGAAGTTAAGGCAGAACTTCAGGCTAAGGCTAGGGAAGCTAAGTTGAAAGCAGAAGTTATTGACGTTACTCTTCCGGCTAAGAAGAATAAAATCGGACATAAGCATCCTAATACATTAGCTCTTGAAGAATTAGAGAGAATTTTTACAGGTATGGGATACGAAGTTGTAGAAGGTCCTGAAGTAGAATATGACCATTATAACTTTGAAGCTTTAAATATTCCTGACAATCATCCTGCAAAAGATGAACAGGATACTTTCTATATAAATAAGAACATTGTACTTAGAACACAGACTTCTTCAGTACAGGCAAGAGTAATGGAAAAAACTCAGCCACCTATCAGAATTATTTCTCCGGGTAGAGTTTTCCGTTCAGACCAGGTAGATGCAACACATTCACCTTCATTCCATCAGGTTGAAGGTCTTGCAATCGACAAGAACATTAATTTCTCAGACTTAAAGGGAACATTGGCAGAATTTGCCAAGGAACTTTTTGGACCTGAAACAAAGACTAAATTCAGACCACATCATTTCCCATTTACTGAGCCAAGTGCAGAAATGGACGTTTCATGCTTTAAGTGTGGCGGAAAAGGATGTAGATTCTGTAAGGGTGAAGGCTGGATTGAAATTCTTGGTTGTGGTATGGTTCATCCACATGTACTTGAAATGTGCGGTATTGATCCTAAGGAATATCAGGGATTTGCCTTCGGTGTAGGTCTTGAAAGAATTGCATTATTAAAATATGAAATAGATGATATGAGACTGTTATACGAAAACGATGATCGTTTCCTGAACCAGTTCTAGTTAGCAGGAAGGAGAAATAAAAATGAATACACCATTATCTTGGATTAAAGCATACGTTCCTGAACTTGAATGTACTGATCAGGAATACATGGATGCAATGACATTGTCAGGTACAAAATGTGAAGGCTTTGAAAGACTTGATGCAGACCTTGACAAAATCGTTGTTGGACAGATTGAAAAAATAGAAAAACACCCTGACGCAGATAAGCTTGTTATTTGTCAGGTTAATATTGGAACAGAAACAATTCAGATTGTTACAGGAGCACCTAATGTTAAGGAAGGACAGAAAGTACCTGTAGTACTTGACGGTGGTCGTGTTGCCGGAGGTCATGACGGTTCAAAGACTGAAGGCGGAATTAAGATTAAAAAAGGAAAACTTAGAGGAGTTCCTTCAGATGGAATGATGTGTTCTATTGAAGAACTTGGCTCAACAAGAGAATTTTATCCTGAAGCACCTGAATACGGAATTTATATTTTCGATGACAGCGTTCAGGTAGGAGCAGATGCAATTGAAGTTTTAGGACTTCACGATTCAGTTTTTGAATATGAGATCACATCTAACAGAGTAGACTGTTACAGTGTTATCGGTATTGCAAGAGAAGCAGCTGCAACATTTAAGAAGCCATTTAAGGCACCTGTTACAGGACCGGTTGGAACAGACGGAGATGTTAATGATTACATTTCAGTTGAAGTAAAGGATAACGACTTATGTAAGCGTTATTGTGCAAAGGTTGTTAAGAATGTTAAGATTGCACCATCACCTGAATGGATGCAGAGAAGACTTTCAGCCTGTGGTATCAGACCTATCAATAACTTAGTAGATATTACAAACTATGTTATGGAAGAATTTGGTCAGCCAATGCATGCTTATGATCTTGATACTATTGCAGACCATAAGATTGTAGTAAGAAGAGCAGAAGACGGTGAGAACTTCGTTACTCTTGACGGACAGGAAAGAGAATTAGACAGTGGAATGCTTATGATTTGCGATGGTGAAAAGCCTGTAGGTCTTGCCGGAATTATGGGTGGCGAAAACTCAATGATTACTGATGATGTTAAGGATATGCTTTTTGAAGCAGCTTGTTTTGACGGAACTAACATTCGTCTTTCATCTAAGAGAGTTGGTCTTAGAACAGACGCTTCAGGTAAGTTTGAAAAAGGACTTGATCCTAACAATGCAGAATCAGCTATTAACAGAGCATGTCAGTTAATCGAAGAATTAGGAGCAGGTGAAGTTGTTGCAGGTATGGTTGATGTTTATCCTGAAAAGAAGACAGAAACAACAATTAAGTTTGATCCTGACTATGTAAATAAATTAATCGGATTTAATTTAACAGAAGAGCAGATGGTAAGTTACTTCCCTGCTTTAGAGTTAAAATATGATCCTGAAACAAAACTTATTACAATCCCAACATTTAGACAGGATTTAGTTGGTATGTGTGATATTGCTGAAGAAGTTGCAAGATTCTATGGATATGATAACATTCCTACAACTCTTCCAAGTGGAGAAGCTACATCAGGAAAATTATCATACAAATTAAGAATTGATGAAATCGCAAGAAGGGTAGCTTTATACAGCGGATTTTCACAGGGAATGTCATATTCATTTGAAAGTCCAAAGGTTTATGATAAGTTATTACTTCCAAAAGATTCAAAATACAGACAGTCAATAGTTATTTCAAATCCTTTAGGAGAAGACTTTAGTGTTATGAGAACTACACCTTTAGGTGGAATGCTTACATCACTTGCTACTAACTATAATAGAAGAAACAAAGATGTAAGACTTTTTGAAATGGGTAATGTTTATCTTCCAAAGGAATTACCACTTAAGGAACTTCCTGATGAAAGAATGCAGCTAATATTAGGTTTCTATGGCGAAGGTGATTTCTTTACAATGAAGGGTGTTGTAGAAGAATTATTGGAACAGGTTGGAATGAAGAAGAGAGTTCATTATGATGCTAAGGCAGGAAAGACTTTCCTTCATCCGGGACGTCAGGCTAACATCGTTTATGATGGAACAGTTATCGGTTATTTAGGTGAAGTTCATCCAACAGTTTGCGAAAACTACAATATGAAGACTAGAGCATACATTGCAGTAATTGATATGCCATATGTATACGAAATGTCTTCATTTGATAAGAAGTACGAAGGAATTGCTAAGTTCCCTGCTGTATCAAGAGATATTTCAATGGTTGTTCCTAAGGATATTCCTGTTGGTAAGATTGAAGAAGCTATTGAAAGCAAGGCAGGAAAGAACCTTGAAAGCTACAGCTTATTTGACATCTATGAAGGTGATCAGATTGAAGACGGCTTTAAGTCAGTAGCATATTCAATTGTATTTAGAGCTAAGGACAGAACATTGGAAGATAGTGATATTCAGTCAGCTATGAATAAGATTTTGAAAGAACTTGAATCAATGGGTATTGAATTAAGAGCATAAAAACATTAAACCACCCGCTTTGGAATAAATCTATGTTTCAAGGCGGGTGGTGTTTTGATGAAAAGAGAGGAAAGTTATGCGTTTTGTAATACAGAGAGTAAATGAAGCTTCCGTAAAGGTTGATAATAAAAAGATAGGTTCAATTAACAAGGGATTTCTTGTTTTAATTGGTGTGTCTAACGAAGATACTAAAGAGATTGCCAACAAGATGATTAAGAAAATGATTAATCTTAGGATATTTGATGATGCTGATGGAAAAACTAATCTTGCACTTAAGGATGTTAACGGAGAGTTGTTATTGGTATCCCAGTTTACTCTTTATGCTGATTGCAAAAAGGGTAACAGGCCATCATTTATTAATGCCGGAAAACCCGATATGGCAAATGAAATGTATGAATATATTATTTCAAAGTGCAAGGAAGAAATAGAGGTTGTTGAGCAGGGTGAGTTTGGAGCAGACATGAAAGTAAGTCTTTTAAATGACGGACCTTTCACTATTGTTCTTGACAGTTCTGAAATATGCAAATAATATAGATTACAGTGTAAAAAAGTATTATACAGAAAAGAGATAAAAGTTATGTTAAAAAAAGAAATGAGTTTACATGATTATTATTATGATTTGCCTGAAGAATTAATAGCACAGGATCCTTTAGAGGACAGAAGCAGTTCAAGATTAATGGTTCTTGATAAGAACACAGGCGAAATAGAACATCATATATTTAAGGATATTATAGATTATTTGAATCCAAATGATTGTTTGGTAATTAATGATACAAAGGTTATTCCTGCAAGATTATATGGAAGCAAGGTCGGCACTGATGCAAAGATTGAAGTGTTGCTTCTAAAGAGAAAGGAAAACGATGTTTGGGAAACATTAGTTAAGCCGGGAAAGAAATGCAAGCCGGGTACTGTTATAAGTTTTGGTGACGGAATTTTAACGGGCGAGGTTATTGATGTTGTTGAAGAAGGCAACAGATTAATTAAGTTTACTTATGAAGGTATTTTTGAAGAAGTGTTGGATAAGCTTGGAGAAATGCCACTTCCACCATATATAACACATAAACTTGAAGACAAAAACAGATATCAGACAGTTTATGCAAAATACGAAGGATCAGCGGCTGCACCAACAGCAGGTCTTCATTTTACAAAAGAGTTATTAGAAAAGATTAAAGAAAAAGGTATTAAAATAGCTCACGTTACATTACATGTTGGTCTTGGAACTTTCAGACCGGTTAAGGTTGAAAATATTCTTGAACACCATATGCATTCTGAATTTTATATGGTTGACGAGGAAGATGCAAATATGATTAATGAGTGCAGGGCTAATGGCGGCAGAGTTATTGCTGTTGGAACTACAAGCACAAGAACATTGGAAACTGTAACAGACGAAAATGGTATTGTACATCCTGGAAGTGGATGGACACAGATATTTATTTATCCGGGATATCAGTTTAAGGCTATTGATTGCCTTATTACTAATTTCCATTTGCCTGAATCAACATTATTAATGCTTGTTTCAGCGTTGGCCGGAAGAGAGAACATTCTTAACGCATACAATAAGGCTGTAGAAGAAAAATACAGATTTTTTAGCTTTGGCGATGCAATGTTTATAAAGGAATAGCATCCTATGGAAAAATATGCAGTAAAGAAATTAAACAAAAAAAATAATATAAATGCGTCAGTGCCGGGCTCTAAAAGTATCACTAACAGAGCTTTAATGATGGCGGCTATGTCAGATGGCATATGCACACTTAACGGTGTATTGTTTAGCAGTGATTCAAGAGCTTTTCTTGACTGTCTTATTTCATTAGGTTTTAGTGTTCAGATAGATGAAGAAAGTGCTAATGTAGTGATTAAGGGTGAAAATGGAAGAATCCCTAACAGGAAGGCTACAATTAATGTTCAAAGTGCAGGAACAGCAGCAAGATTCATGACTGTTTTTCTTGCTGTGGCAGGTGGTGACTATACACTTCAATCTTCAGAACAGATGAAGAAGCGTCCAATGAGTGAGCTTCTAGGCAGCCTGACAGCTAAGGGTGTAGAGATTAAGTGCTTAGAAGAAGAAGGACATTTTCCTTTTGAAATTCATTCTAAGGGAATTAAGTCAGGTAATATTAAAATCGACACGACTACCAGCAGTCAGTATGCCAGCGCATTGCTTATGGCATCTGTAATGAATGGCATGAATGTGGAACTTACAGGTTCAAGAGTGGACGGTGCCTATATTAAGATTACAACAAATATGCTTAAGCAGTTTGACATTGATTTTGATAGAGAAGGCAATACATATATAATAAAGAAGCAAAGTTATATTTGTAATGTATATAATGTTGAACCGGATATGTCTGCTGCATGTTATTTTTATGCTATGGCAGCTATTCTTGGTGTTAAATCTATTGTTAAGGGAATACATAAAGATTCAATGCAGGGGGATATTAAGTTTATTTATGCTCTTGAAAGAATCGGTTGTGTAATAACAGATAAGCCGGAAGGTCTTGAAGTGGATGGAACAAGTGCTGTAGGATATGAAGGCATTGATATAGATATGTCTGATTTTTCAGACCAGGCGCTTACAATGGCTGTTGTGGCAGCTTTTGGAAAGACTGAGACAAGAATTAGAAATATTGGTCATATAAGAGGTCAGGAATCAGACCGTGTTCAGGTTATTGTTAACGAACTTAACAGAATGGGATGTGATGCTAAGATTGTGGAAGAAGGCGGTAGTACAGATGTAATTATAACGCCGGGCAAACTTCACGGAGCAGAAATTGAAACTTATGACGACCACCGTGTGGCAATGAGTTTTGCAGTGGCAGGTCTTGCAGTTGATGGAATTGTAATAAAGAATCCAATGTGCTGCAGAAAGACTTTTGAAAACTACTTTGATGTTTTGGAAACAATTGAAAAGGAAGACGAATAGATTTTAGTCACATGGATTGTAATATAAAATAAATATTTGTTGCATATTTGCTATTTTTATAATAGAATGAAAAAAGTTATGAGTAGTAAGTAATTCATAATGAGTTAAATTATAAAATTAAAGAACGTGTAACAGACGAAAAAGGAGAATTACAAATGAAAGATAAGATTAAAGAAATTATTTTAAGTGTAAATCCCGGTATGGATGTTGAAGATGAGGATTTTAACATTGCAGAAGATATGGACTCAATGGATATTCTTGCATTAATGGAAGAATTAGAGGACGCTTTTGATATTGAAATTACAATGGAAGAAAAGAATGAAGAGAACTTTAGCAGCATTGATGCATTAGCAGAAATGATTGAAAGACTTCAGCAATAATATGACAAATATGATTATATGGCTCTTAAGTTAACTTAGGGGCCTAATTTTTTGCCAAAGAAAGTAGAAAAAGAGAAACAAAAGTTTCATTTTGTAAAAATTATAAAATCTTTGTAAAACTTTTTGGTTATCACAATTATATAAAAATTATTATATATTATATTTTTGTTTTTGAGTGTAAAGGGGACTAATGTGTGTGAAAAAACAATAAAAGATTAAGCAGTGGAGTTTATTATGAAATTAAAATTAGTTCGTATTACAAAAATCATATGTTTTTGCATGGTGGCAGTTTTAATGGTTGGAGGGTTAACAGACCTTTTAAAGCCTAAGTGGTTAGAAAATAGATGGGTATCGGCGAAAACAAACAAAAGTTTTTATGAATTGCAGGATAACAGCGCAGAGGTTGTCTTTTTTGGAGCAAGTATTATTTCAGCAGCAATGGATCCGTTCCAGCTATATGAGGAGCAGGGAATTTCTTCATATAATCTGGGTGTTATGTCTCAGCCAATGATTGGAACTTATTATTGGTTTAAGGAAGCACTAAAAACTCAGAATATGAAATTAGCAGTAATAGAGATTAAGTCTGCCGGACGTTCTTCTGAAAAAGCAGAAGAAAAGGCAAGAAAGTCTTATGATTATATGAAATGGGGTAAGAACAAGATTCAATATGCCTTGGATTACAAGGACTTCCATAAGGAAGCTGATGGCACAGACGAAGAAGTTGATTTGTGGTCATATCTTTTCCCATTATCTTTGTATCACACAAGATGGTCTGAACTGTCTTATGATGACTATGATTTCTTCTTAGGAAAAAACAATAGTAATACTAAGGGATTTTCAGTACTTTCAACACAGTTTAAAAATTCAACAAGTTTTGACGCTGAAAAAGAAGCAAAAGGAAAGTATGATGGATTTGAAGTTAAGTCTAATGATAAGGAAACACCAAATCCTATTAATGAAGAATATGCTCTTAAGCTTATTAAGGAAGCAAAACAACAGGGTGTGGAATTATTATTTGTAAGAACACCTGACACAACATGGCATGAAGACCAGCACAATTATATACAGGAACTTGCCGACAAGAATAATATTAAATTTCTTGATTTGAATTTGAAATCAAATATGGACAAGATGCAGTTTGATTATTCAGAGGATGCGGCAGATACGGTTCACGTAAATATTTTAGGGGCAAAGAAGATTACTAAGTTCGTAGGTCAGTATATTGCTGATAATTACAAACTTACAGATTATAGAAAAACAGATAATAGTATAAAGAAGGATTTTGAGTCACAGAAATCAAACTATCAGGCCGCTTTAAATGAAGGAAAGTTAAATCTTATAACTAACTTTGATGAATACCTTAAGGCTATTAATACTGATGAATATTCAGTAATTATTACTTCTGGTTCAAATGTTAGGAATATTACATTTACTGACAGTCAGAAGAAGACTTTGATTAGTATGGGAGCTGATGAAGCGTTATTTACAGACAGTACTTATGGAAATAATGTTATTTGTGTTCTTGATGGAGATAACTCTAAGAATAAAGTAAAGAAACAGCTTGAAGATAACTCAAAAGTTACAACCCTTGGAGGAACACTTACCTGTGGTACTGATTATGATATAACAGCTAATTCCAAAGGTGGAACAATGAGATTAAACAATAGTAAATACACAGGATTAATTTCATGGGGAATGAACATTATTGTTTATGACAAGAAACTAAAAGAGGTTGCAGATACAGCATTTCTTCATTTTGAAAACAATGCAACTGTAATGCACAGAGGAGAGTAGTAAGATGGGTTTTAACACATTATCATTTATCCCTTTTCTATTAATTGTTATACTATTATATTTTACAATATTTAGAAAATGTCAGTGGGTATTTTTACTTTTGGCAAGTATAGCATTTTATTTATTTGCCGGACCAAAATACATAATATTTATTTTTATTTCATCACTTAGCACATATACATTGGCAGGAAAGATTCAGAAGTTACACGACGATGAAAGCAGAATTACAAAGACAAGAGAGTTTTCTTCAAAGGAAGCTAAGAAGGCTTTTAAGAAAAGATTTACTAAGAGAAGAAAAAGAATTTTACTTCTTGACTTTGCAATAAATCTTGGAATTTTATGTGTAATTAAATATGCTGATTTTATTTTGTCAGGAGTTTCTTCAGTTCTTGGAAAATTTGGACTTATCTGGAGTAGGGAGTTTAATTTTGTATTACCTTTAGGAATATCTTTCTATACATTTATGGTAGTTGGATATATTCTTGATATTTATTGGAAAAGATATAGAGCAGAGACTAATTATTTGAAACTGGCATTGTTTACAATGTATTTTCCACATATAGTACAGGGACCTATTGGTCGTTATAATAAGTTGGCACCACAGTTTTTAGAAGATCATCCATTTGATTATGACAGAGTAACTAAGGGATTCCAGTTAATTCTCTGGGGTTACTTTGAAAAAATGGTTATTTCTGACAGATTGCAGACTTTTACTAATGGTGCTCTTGCAAAATGGGACCAGATTACAGGTTTCCCACTTATTCTTGCAATATCATTGTTCTCAATTCAGATGTATTTGGATTGGATGGGATGTATGGATATTGCTCATGGCGTATCGGAAATATTTGGCATTAATTTGGACAAGAACTTCTGGCATCCGTTCTTCTCAAAGAATATGCCGGAATTCTGGAGAAGATGGCATATTTCACTTGGTGCATGGTTTAAGGATTATTTATTATATCCTGTATCAATGTCAGCATTGTGTAAGAAGATTAATAAATTCACAAGAAAGAAATGGGGCAATCAGGTTTCACGTTCACTTTCAGTTGTAATCCCTGCATCATGTGTATGGATTGTTACAGGTGTTTGGCACGGAGCGGCAAGTTGTTTTGTACTTTGGGGCATTTACCACGGTATTTTAATCGTATCAAGTGGATTGTTTGAAATTCCAATTCAAAAATTATGCAAGTTCTTGCATATGGATACAGAATGTTTCAGCTTTAATCTTTTCAGAATGGCAAGAACATTTATGTTATCAACTATTGGACGTATATTCTTTGCAGTTTCTGCAGGATTTACAACATTCTTTGAATTTTTAAAGAGAATGTTTAATTTCAGACAGTTTGGACTTCATACTCTTTTGGATGAAAGCTTGTATTCTTATGGACTTGACCAGCATAATTTCACATTGGCAATGCTTTTAGTTGCATTAGTTTGGGGTGTAAGTATGTTGCAGGAAAAATTTAACAAGGACGGAATGACAATAAGAGATGTTATTGCAAAACAGAATATTTTATTCAGATGGTTATTGTACTTAGCTCTTATTGCAGGTATTCTTGTATTTGGAATGTACGGCTCAGGATATAATGCAGGTGCATTCTTCTATGGTAAGTTCTAAGGTATGTAGAGTTTTGAAATACAATTATTGTAATGAATAGTTTTGTGATATAGAACTTTGAAATACATGGTTTTAGGAGGTTGTAATGAGTTACAGTTCAATTTTGGAAGCTATAAAGAGTGCTTCAGAAGTAACTCCTGACAAAATATGCTTAGGAGACAAAAAAAATAAAGTTACATATAAACAGTTTTGGAAAATGATTAACAAAGGAGCTTCATTTTTGGAAGAAAATGGAGTAAAAAAAGGAGATGTTGTTGTTTTAAAGGGAGCTCAGAAGGTTGAGTATCTTTTTGCAATGTTTTCAATACAGCTTTTAGGTGCAGTTGCATGCCCACTTGAAAAAGCAGTTAAGGAAGACAGGATTCTTGAAATTATGGATTTTGTTGAAACAGATTATTTCCTTGACAAGAAGAAATTAAAGAATGAAAACAAGAAATCAATTAGCTTAAAAGATATGTTTAATGAAGCAATTGATTTTGATAGCTATGAGGTTGAATATAAGTTTGATTTGCCTAAGGAAGATGATTTGTCAGAGATTCTTTTTACAACAGGAACAACAGGTAAGTCAAAGGGAATTAAGATTGTTTATAGAAATAATGTTGCCATAGCACAGAATGTTAGCGAAGCAATTGGCATAACAAATGATGATGTGGAAATGGTTACAGCGCCAATGAATCATTCTATGGCACTTAGAAGAACTTATACAGTTTTCTACAAAGGTGGAACTGTAGTTTTAACAGACGGAGTTAAGTTTATTGAAGATTTCTTTAAACTTCTTGATATGTATAATGTTACAGGTCTTACATTTGCACCTGCCATACTTGAACAGTTACTTAAGTTTGCAAAGGACAGATTTGGAACATATAGTGACAGACTTAGATATATTCAGTTAGGTTCAGCACCGTTAAGTGAAAAAGCTAAGGAAACTTTAAAAGAGATGTTCCCTAATACTAAGTTATTTAATATCTATGGTGCAACAGAATCAGGATGTACAGTAAGTCTTGAGTTTAGTAAGTATGGAGATAAGAAGGGCAGTATTGGTAAACCTAATGTTAATGCTGAAATTATTTTCGTTGACGATAATAGAAATATTGTTAAGGCTTCAGCACAGAATCCGGGCAATCTTGCTTTTAAGGGAGCAATGAATATGCTGGGATATTTGAAAGAGCCTGAGATTACAAAAGAAGTAATGGATGATGAAGGAACTCTTTACACTAACGATTTAGGTTATATGGGTGAAGACGGATTTGTTTATTTGCTTGGAAGAAAAGGCGATGTAATTAATATGGGTGGAATTAAGATTGCACCATCTGAAATAGAAGAAGTTGTAGCACAGAATGAAATGATTAAGGAATGTGCATGTATTCCAATTTCTGATGAAATTACAGGGGAAGCACCTAAGCTTTTCATTGTAATTAATGAAGGTTTTGAATATGACGAAAAATCTTTATATAGATTTATGCTTGAAAAGCTTGAAGCTGTCAAAGTTCCAAAGGTAGTACAGGTTATTGATGCATTACCAAGAACTTTTAATGGAAAAGTTATTAAGCGTATGCTTAAGGAAATGTAGAGGATAGAAAACAGAGATTAAATAAAAGACTTAAATATATACTTAACAAAGGAGAAAAATATGTCAAAAACAAAACAGCGAATTTATTTAATGATAGGACCAGTCCTATTTGTATTATGTTGTCTTGCAATACCTAAAAGTGCTTTTCCGGCGTTAGCGGAAAGAGCGGCAATAGGTACTGTTGCATGGATGGCATTTTGGTGGGTAACAGCACCTATAGATTATGCAGTAACAGCATTTCTTCCAATAGCGATTAATTCTTTAGTGACAATGTGTGACATGTCTGCAGTAATATCAAATTATGCTTCAGAAACTATCTTGTTATTATTAGGAGCATCAATTCTTACTGTTTCATGGGAAGAAACGGGACTTGATAAGAGAATAGCAGCATCTTTACTGGGATTAATTGGTGATAATTTAAGAATTCAGTTAATATTCTGGTTTATGCTTTCAACTTTATTGTCGGCAATTTTGCCTAACGCAGTTGTATGTGCAACAATTACACCTATTGCAGTGTCAATGTTAAAATATATTGGTGAAGGAGATATTGCAAATAGCCGTATAGGTTCAAAGTTATTGTTATATATTGCATATGGTGCAGGTCTTGGAGGACTTACATCACCACTTGGCGGTGCAATGAATCTTGTGACAGTTGATTATTTACAACAGTTAACAGGTAAGGAATATATGTATGCATCATGGGTTGTAAGATTCCTTCCTATTATGATTGCCCTTTTATTAATAAATATTATATTTATGATAAGAGATGTTAAAAAAGGAGAAAGCCTTGGTGGTTCAAGAGAGTATTTTAAGAAAGAGTACAAGAAATTTCCACCAACAACTATAGAGGAAAAAATCTCTTTGGCTTTATTTGTAATTGCTACAGTATTGGCATTTACAAGACAGTTCTATCAGAATTTATTGCCGGGACTTAAGCCGGCATATGTATTTATTATATGTGCAATTTTATCATTTTTAATAACACGTTCTGATGGAGAAAGGCTTATGCTTTGGAAGTCAGTTCAGACAAAAATTATTTGGGAAATGATTTATATCTTCGCAGGGGGTCTTGCAGTTGGTACATTAATTAATGAATCAGGGGCAGCAGAAAGAATTGGTGAATTAGTATCAGGCATGGGACTTACAGGTGGTCTTACAACAGTATTTGTTATTGTTACAGTTACATTATTAATGTCAGACGTAACATCTAATACTGCAACAGCAGCAGTTGCAATTCCTATTGTAATCTCAATTGTAAAAGGTATGGGACTGAATCCTATTCCATATGTATATATTGCATCAGTTGGTGTAAACTTATCATATATGCTTCCAACATCTATTAGAGCAATTCCTGTTGGATACGGATTACAGCCTAAGTATATGCTTAAGGAAGGTTGGAAGATGACAGTATTTATTATTGTATCAATGACAATCGTATGTACATTATTACTTAAATTCTGGCCTGCATTTAGTACAGTTTAAAAAAAATAGTGAAACTAAGAGGATGAAAAACAGTTGAGAGGAGTTATGGAAAGATGAAGAATAAGTATGGATTTTGTAAAGGATTGGCAACTTTAGTACTTTTGATGTTATGTGCTTTAACAATAAAAGACAATGCATATGCACAGACAGCAAAGACATACAAGATACTATTTATTGGAAACAGTCATACATATTATAATGATATGCCAAATATTTTTAAGGGAATAGCCAAGGCAGATGGCATTGATTGTCAGGTGTCATCAATTACTTCTGCAGGATACAAACTTAGTCAGTTTGCAGACACAACAGACACATATGGAGCACTGGTATACGAAGCTCTTACAAAGAATACATGGGATTATGTTGTTGTACAGGAGAACCGTGCTGTTTTAGTTGAAAAAGAGTATAAAACAGAGTCAGCAGTAAATACTCTTCATTCTTTAATTAAAAAAGCAGGTGCAAAGATGATTATTTATGCTACACAGCCTAACAATATCGGCAGTACTTTTAGTGTTAATTCAACACCTTTTTATTTAACTGATTTGCAGATTGAACAGATTCTTACAAGAAACAACTTTAAAATAGCTAATGACTATGAAGGTCTTGTTGCTGCATCAGGAACAAACTTTATGAGAGTAATGGCTGATTATCCTGACATAACTTTGTATCGTACAGATAATCTTCATCCTACAGTTGCAGGAAGTTATTTGGCAGCCTGCACAATTTACTATAGAATGTTTAACAAGAGTCCTTATGGAAATAAGTTTTTGCCGGGAAGTGAATATGACACTGACAAGTTAATATCAAAGTTGGCAATGGATGATGCTTTAATTTTACAGCAGATTGCTGATGGCAGATTATTAATTAACACTCATTATACAACCATTAATAAAGGTCAAAGTTCAAAGCTTACAGCAACATTTACAGCTAATGCTAAGAATGAAACATTGACAGATTATAAGAATAACATTATATGGGATAGCACTGATTTAGCAGGCGTATCCATTAATAAGCTGACAGGTGAATTTACAGCTCTTAAAACAGGAAAATATCAGGTTATGGCAACTACAGATAGTGGTCTTATCTGTTATTCAACAATTGATGTAAAGCAGCCTGCTACATCTTTAACTATTAAAGAAGACAAAATCCTTAAAGTAGTAAAAGGTTATAGTGGTCATTATACTACAGAAATGGGACCTAGTGATACAACAGATAAGATAACATGGAAAAGTGACTTGCCAAGCGTTGTAAGCGTAAACAGCAATGGGGACATTACCGCAAAAAAAGTAGGAATTGCAAAAATTACAGCAACAACAACCAGTGGCATTAAAGTTGTTCATTATGTTCGTGTAAAATTAAAAACACCTACAGGTGTTAAGCTTACAAAGAAATCTAAGAAGATTACAAAGAAGAAAAAATCCTATAGTGTTACAGTTAAATGGACTAAAAATACAAATGCTGTTAAGTATTATGTATATAGAAGACTTTCAACTAAGAGCTCATATACAAGAATTGCAACAACTACTAAACCTAAGTACATAGACACAAAGGTTAAGAAGAATAAAAAGTATTATTACAAGATTAAAGCAATATATTCAAATACAAAACTTAACAGTGATAAAACACCGGCATACGCCATTGTAATAGGAAAATAAAAGATTTTGAATATCCCACAATTCTAAGTGTAAATAGCACAAAGAATTGTGGGATATTTTTTTTGACAAAAAATAATAACGGTGCTATATTTTATATAGTTAGCAAGCACTAACACAAGTGAGACATATGTAATTTCTGAAAGGGCAATCTAATTTGCCAAAGATATATCTAAAAAACATATTTAATTTGAAGGGAGAAGAATATGTATCTGGAACTTAAGGATATTAAAAAGTCATTTGGAACAGGGGAGAACAGAACCCAGGTTTTAAAGGGGATTAGTTGTGGTATAGAAAAAGGGAAGATATGTGTGTTACTTGGACCATCAGGTTCAGGTAAATCAACACTTCTTAATATTATAGGTGGAATTGAAAAGGCAGACGGGGGAAGTATTTCAATTGATGGCGAGTTAATGGAGTCAATGAATGAAAAGAAACTTTCTCTTTATAGAAGAAAGCATTTGGGATATGTATTTCAGTCTTACAACTTGATTCCAAATCTTACAGTTAGGGAAAATATTGAAGTTGGAGCTTATTTAAGCAGTAATCCATTACCTATTGATGATATGATTAAAACTTTAGGTTTATGGGAACACCAGAATAAGACTCCAAATCAGTTATCAGGTGGACAGCAGCAGAGAACTGCCATTGGTCGTGCGATTATAAAGAATCCGGGCATTCTTCTCTGTGATGAACCAACAGGAGCCCTTGATTACAACACTTCAAAAGAGATATTAAAGTTAATTGAAGATGTAAATAAGAAATATGGAAACACTGTAATTCTTGTTACGCATAATGATGCCATAAAGAATATGGCTGACTATGTAATTAAGTTAAAAGACGGTCAGATTAGAAAGACAGACATTAATGAAAATAAAATACCTGCAATGGAATTAGAATGGTAAGGAGGCAGACATGAAAAATCCTCTTAATAAAAGATATTTCAGAGAATTAAAAAATGATTTTGGCAAGTATATAGCACTGTGCCTCTTTCTTATAGTTACCATTGGATTTTGTTCAGGATTTTTAGTTGCCGATGGAAGTACAAAGGGCGCATATGATGAAAGCTTCGAGAAGTACAATATAGAAGACGGTCATTTTATTCTTGCAAAAGAAGCAGACAGCAGCCTTATAGATAAGCTTGAAAAAGAAAATCTTTCAATAGGTCAGTTGTTCTATAAGGATGTGGACAGAAAGAATAATCACACAATCAGATTATACAAGAATCGTACTAAGGTTAATAAAGCATGTTTAATGGATGGCAATATGCCAAAAGCAGATGATGAAATTGCAATTGATAGACTTTATGGAGAAAATAATAATATTGCAATTGGCGATAAAATCGATATAGGTAATAAAGACTACAAAGTTACTGGCTATATTGCATTATCAGATTACAGTGCATTATTTAAAAACAATACTGATATGATGTTTGATGCAAATAAGTTCTCAGTTGCTATTGTAACAGACAAGGCTTTTGATGATGTAGAAACAGAGGCGAAGTATTGTTATACATGGAATTATACTAATGATTTAGAAAAGAATATGTCAGACAAGCAACTTACAAAAAAGTCTGAAAAGATTCAGGATATTCTTACAGAATCAGGTCTTTTGACAGATTATGTTTTACAAAGAGATAATCAGGCAATTAATTTTACAGGTGAAGATATGGGTGGCGATATGGTAATGGTTATGGTATTACTTTATATCGTTATGGCAATTATAGCTTTTGTATTTGGTATAACAACAAGAAATACAATTGAACAGGAAGCAGGAGCAATTGGAACACTTAGAGCTTCAGGTTACACAAAACAGGAAATGGTAAGACATTACTTCGTATTGCCGGCACTTATTACTTTTATTGCGGCAGTAGTCGGTAACATCCTTGGCTATACAGTAATGAAATTTTATGTTGCTTCAATGTATTACGGAAGTTATTCACTTCCAACTTATGTAACAAAATGGAACGCAGACGCTTTCATTCTTACAACTGTAATACCTTGCATAATTGTATTTGCTGTAACATTAATTGTACTTAATCTTTCACTTAGAATTTCACCGTTACAGTTTTTACGTCACGACTTAAAGAAAAACAAGAAGAGCAAAGTAGTAAAACTTCCAAACTTTAAGTTCAAAACAAGATTTAGATTAAGAATAATTTTTCAAAATACATCAGCGTATATAACATTATTCTTAGGAATATTGTTTGCCAGCGTCCTTCTTATGTTTGGCATGATGATGTCACCTTTACTTACAAACTTTAAGGATAGAGTATTGGATTCAAAAATTGCAAATTACCAATATATTTTGAAAGCACCAATTGAAGTAGATGACAAAGATACTGAAAAGTATGCAGTATCAGCACTTAATACAACAGACAGCGAAGAAGAAATAACAATATATGGTGTTAACGAAGATTCTAAATATATTAACACTAAGAATATTCCTGACACAAGGAATCAGGTACTTGTATCAAAAGGATATATGGAGAAGTATGGTTTAAAAGAAAACCAGACAATAGAGCTTAAAGAAAAATTTGGCAGTAAAAAATACAAATTTACAATAAAAGGAACTTACGTTTATCCGGCATCATTATGTATCTTTGTGACAAGAGAGAACTTTAACAAAGTATTCGATAAGGATAAAGATTATTTCTGTGGATATTTTTCAAATAGGAAGCTGGATATAGATGATATGTATGTGGCATCAATTATTACTGAAAAAGACTTAACAGTTATGTCAGACCAGTTAGAAGACTCAATGGGGCGGGCATTTTATTTGTTCTGGGGATTTGCCACATTAATCTATATCATAGTAATCTACATCCTTGCAAAGATGATTATAGAAAAGAACAAACAGTCAATTTCAATGATAAAAATTCTTGGATACACAGACAAAGAAGTAAGCTCACTTTACAACATTGCCACAGCAATAATAGTTATTGCATCAATGATTATATGCGTGCCAATCTCAGCATATATAATTAAATATATATATTATGTAATGATGAAAGATTTTAATGGATGGCTTGATTACTATATTGCACCATGGATATATCCGGGTATGCTATTAATAGGCGTTGTATGTTACTTTGTGGTTCATATAATTCAGATGAAAAAAATCAAGAAAATACCAATGGAACAGGCACTAAAGAATGTGGAATAGAAAGGAAGCAAATGCCCCCTCAAAACGAGGGGGCAAAATTATAACGCTATTTTCTTTTTATTACATTATATCTATGGCGTTCAAGTTGTTCCACAGCTTTGTCGGCTGATGTTTCATCATAGAATGAAATCTTTAATACGCCATCTTCAAATTCTCTATTATGTATAATGCCGATGTTTTTGATGCTGACTCCGTTTGTTGCAAGTATTGTGGCAATTGTAGCTATTGCACCGGATTCATCTATAATGTCGCAGTAAACATTGTAGCTTCTTGAAATAAGACTGTTGTTACGGTCTTCAAGGCTGTCGCGGTAATCACGGCTTTCTGAAATTAAATCAAAAATGCCCTGTCCAATACGCTGGTCAAGGTCTTCTTTAATTTCAAGAAGGCTGTCAACATATTTCTGTAACATGTCACTAATATTAGCATTGTTTGTCATACAAATCTGTTCCCACATTTCAGGTGAAGAAGAAGCAATTCTTGTAATATCCTTAAAACCACCGGCTGCCATAGTTTTCATATATTCATTTTTTGAATCATTATGCTTAACCAGATTAACAAGGCTGGCAGCAATAAGATGTGGCAGGTGACTGATTGTAGCAACTACCTTATCATGTTCTTCATATGATATATTAATTGGAATAGCCCCAATACCCTGAACGATTTCAGTAAACTCTTCAACACGCTCTTTACTAACAGCGTCAGTAGGAGTAATGGCATAGTATGCATTTTCAACCAGACGGTCATTAGCATAAGTGTAGCTTGTTTTTTCAGAACCGGCCATTGGATGTCCACCAATAAAATTTTTCTCCAACCCAAGTTCTTTAACAGCCTTATGGATATTGCCTTTAACACTTCCCACGTCAGTGATAATGCAATCATCTTTTATAATATCTTTAAGAATCTTTAAATATTCAACATTTTTTTCAACAGGAGTGCAAAGAAAAATATAATCACACTCATTAAAAGTTTCATCAACTTGTGGAACAGCAATATTGGCAGTTCCGTCATTGATAGCCATAACTCTAGGCTCAGCGCTTCGATTGTATACAATAATCTTACAACTTGGATAAACACGTCTAAGTGCCTTAGCAACTGAACCCCCTATTAAACCAATTCCTACAAATCCAAAAGTAATATGTTCTCTCATAACTCTATTAAACTCTGATAAATCAGATTTCCTCCTCCTTTAACTTTAACGCTTTAAAGTTTAACACTTTAAAGTTAAAACTGCAAGCATAAATTTAGAATTATCTAAAATTATTAAAAAAATATATTATAAAATATAAAAACTAAAAAACAAAGTTATAAATATATAATAAAAACAGTAGATACAAATTAAAAAATTAGAGAACCCCAAAAATTTGCTTACACGGATTGTTAAAGATTTAACTTTGTTGTAAAGAACCGGCATATAGAGTAAAATATATTACATAGAATTGTAACGGATTTTAAAAATTAAATAAGGAGGCCGGATTTATGAATGTATATGAAACATCCAGTATTAGAAATGTTGTTTTTCTTGGTCACGGAGGATCAGGAAAGACTACTTTGGCAGAAGCCATTTCTTATTCTACAGGAGTAATTACCAGAATGGGACGGGTGCAGGACGGTAATACTATCAGTGATTATGATAAGGAGGAGATTAAACGAAAGTTTTCCATAAATGCTTCAGTTATACCGGTAGAGTGGAATGGTTTGAAGATTAACATTCTTGACGCACCGGGATATTTTGATTTTGTGGGTCAGATGGAAGATGCAATGAGTGTTGCTGATGCAGCAGTTATTGTTGTAAATGGCAAGGCGGGAATCGAAGTTGGAACAATTAAGGCTTGGGAGATTTGTGAGAGAAGACAGATTCCAAGAATATTCTTTATTACCAACATGGATGATCCTAATGCTAAATATATGGAAATCGTGGAGCAGTTGAAAGAAAGATTTGGAAAGAAAGTGGCTCCATTCCATTTGCCTATTATTGAAGATGGAAAGTTAACAGGATATGTTAACGTGGTAAAAATGGGAGGTAGAAAGTTTACCGACGACCTTGGAAGCTATACGGAAAGAGATATTCCTGAAGATTTAACGCCAGAACTTGAACCTTGTAGGGAACAGTTAATGGAAGCAGTGGCAGAATCAGACGAAGATCTTATGGATAAATATTTTTCAGGGGAAGAATTTACATACGAGGAGATTTCAATGGCTCTTAGAAGAAGTGTTATCAAGTGTGACATTGTTCCGGTACAGATTGGCTCAGGAGTAAATTGTCAGGGCGTTAACAGCTTTCTTCAGACTTGCGAGAAATATTTTCCATCAGCAGATAAAGCTGAAGTAATGAAGATTGCCACAAACTTAGAAACAGGAGAAGAAGTTATAGGTGATTTTGATTGGAACAAACCTGTTTCAGCATATGTATTTAAAACTATAATGGATCCTTTTGTTGGTAAGTATTCTCTTGTAAAAGTTAGAACCGGAGTGTTATGTGCAGGGGATACAGTTTACAACGCCACAAAAGATGTAGAAGAAAAACTAAGTAAGCTTTACGTAATGCGTGGCAAGAATGTAATAGAGGTTCAAAAACTATACGCAGGAGATATTGGAGCAATTGGCAAGCTTGCCAGCACAAGAACAGGAGATACCTTATCAACTAAGGAATGGCCTATAGAATATCATCCAACAACAATGTCAAAGCCTTATACATATTTAAGATATAAAGCAGTTAACAAGGGTGAAGAAGAAAAAATAGCCCAAGCTTTAAACAAGCTTACAATTGAAGATTTAACATTGAAGGTGGTTGTAGATGATGAAAATAAGCAGACATTACTTTATGGAATAGGTGAACAGCAGTTAGAAGTTGCAGCATCTAAGCTTGAAGAAAGATATAAGGTTAAGATTACATTAGAGAAACCTAGAATTGCTTTTAGAGAAACAATAAAGAAGAAAGTTCAGGTTCAGGGCAAACACAAGAAACAGTCAGGTGGTCATGGTCAGTATGGAGATGTTGTAATGGAATTTGAGCCGTCAGGAGATTTGTCGAAACCTTATGAGTTTGAGGAGAAGATTTTTGGTGGAGCAGTTCCAAGAAATTATTTCCCTGCTGTAGAAAAAGGTATTCAGGAATGTGTTAAAGCAGGTCCACTTGCGGGGTACCCTGTAGTTGGAATTAAGGCTACTTTAATTGATGGCTCATATCACCCTGTTGATTCATCTGAAATGGCATTTAAGATGGCTACAGTATTAGCATTTAAGAAAGGTTTTATGGAAGCTAACCCGATATTGCTTGAGCCTATTGCACTTTTAAGCGTTACAGCACCTGATAAATATTCAGGAGACATAATGGGCGATTTAAATAAGAGAAGAGGAAGAATAACTAACATGATTCCAACAGATTCAGGAAAGCAGATTATAGAGGCTGAAGTCCCAATGTTAGAATTGTCGGGTTATTCAACTTCACTACGTTCAATTACCGGAGGAAGTGGAGATTTTGAATATGTAGTATCAAAATACGAGCAGGCACCGGCAGATGTCCAAAACAGAGTGATTGAAGAGCAGAAATAATCAAACTTAAAAAAATAAATGACACGATGTTTAATTAAGTAATACAATGAAATCAAAATAAAGTAAAAATAGTGAAATAATAAAAATAATCAATTGATTAGATAAAAATAGTCATTGATTTTTAGAAAAAAACAATATAGAATTGTCCCAACAATGATTAAACCGTTGATCGGGAGTAAGTAGTTACAAGAGATGTTTTTCAGAGAGTTGTCGGTTGGTGTGAGACAATAAACTATCAGTAATGAATGGACCTGAGAGGGCAGCTTGAAACCAATATGATAATCATAGGAAGTAGACGCTGACGGATCCTTACCGTTATAGAAGGTAGCATATGATGGTATGCAATGAGTGAATGTGTTATACATTAATTTGGGTGGCACCGCAGAAGTTTATTATAGCTTTTGTCCCTTTACGAGAAGTAGAGGGACGAAAGCTTTTTCTTTTGTCCCAAAATAAAAATAAGGAGGACAACATGAAAACACAATCGTTTAACGAAATCGAAAATTTGACTAAAGAGTACAGTATGATTCCAATATGCAAGGAGATTTATGCAGCGGAGTAGAAACTGACGGATTTAAAGACAGAGAAAAAATTAAAAAAGTTATAGAAATTGTAAGGCAATAATTGCAGATAGGAGATAAAATGAGCGATACAAATAATACAAACTCAAAAGGACGATTTGGAAGATATGGCGGACAGTATGTTCCGGAAACATTAATGAACGCAGTAAATGAATTGGAAGAAGCATATAATCATTACAAGGACGATCCTGAATTTAATAAGGAATTAACAGACCTTTTAAATAACTATGTAGGCAGACCATCTTTGCTTTATTATGCAGAAAAAATGACAAAGGATTTAGGTGGCGCAAAGGTTTATTTAAAGAGAGAAGATTTAAATCATACAGGTTCTCACAAACTTAACAATGCCATGGGTCAGGTTTTACTTGCAAAGAAAATGGGAAAAACAAGAGTTATAGCTGAAACAGGTGCAGGACAGCATGGTGTGGCAACAGCAACGGCAGCAGCTTTAATGGGAATGGAATGTGAAGTCTTCATGGGAAAAGAAGACTGCCAAAGACAGGCACTTAACGTATTTAGAATGGAACTTTTAGGAGCAAAAGTTCATCCTGTAACAAGTGGAACAATGACATTAAAAGATGCAGTAAACGAAACTATGAAGGAATGGACTAACAGAATTGATGACACACATTATGTTTTAGGTTCAGTAATGGGACCACATCCTTTCCCGACTATTGTACGTGATTTTCAGGCAATAATCAGCAAGGAAATAAAAGAACAGTTAATGGAAAAAGAAGGTAAATTACCTGATGCAGTAATCGCCTGTGTAGGCGGCGGTTCAAACGCAATCGGTGCTTTCTACAATTTTATTGAAGATAAAGACGTTAAATTAATCGGTTGTGAGGCAGCAGGACTTGGAGTTGATGATCCAAAGAACGCAGCAACAATGGCTAACGGTTCAGAAGCTATTTTCCACGGAATGAAGTCTTTATTCTGCCAAAATGAATATGGTCAGATTGCCCCTGTTTATTCAATTTCAGCAGGACTTGATTATCCGGGAATCGGACCTGAACATGCAATGCTTCAGGCAGAAAAAAGAGCAGAATATGTGGCAATTACAGATGAAGAAGCAGTTGATGCTTTTGAATATTTGTCAAAAACAGAAGGAATTATTCCTGCAATTGAAAGTTCTCACGCAATTGCATATGCAATGAAGTATGTGCCAACTTTGGGCAAAGATAAAATCGTAGTAGTTAACGTGTCAGGCCGTGGCGACAAGGACGTGGCAGCAATAGCAAGATATAGAGGAGTACAGATTTATGAGTAAAATAAAAGAAGCATTTAAGAATGGAAAAGCATTTATACCTTTTATAACAGGAGGGGATCCTGACCTTGAAACAACAAAGAAACTTATTATTGAAATGCAGAATGCAGGGGCAGATATAATTGAAGTGGGAATACCTTTTTCAGACCCAATCGCAGAAGGACAGGTTATTCAGAAGGCAGATTTAAGATCATTGGAAGCAGGCTGTACAACAGATAAGCTAATGGATGCTTTAATTGAAATAAAAGACCGGATTCAGATTCCATTAGTTTTTATGACATACATAAATGTTATTTACAAATATGGGAAAAAGAAATTTATGGACAGATGTAATGAATGTGGAATTTGTGGAATAATTGTTCCGGATTGTCCTTATGAAGAAAAAAATGAACTTTTGCCTGAATGTACAGAGGCAGGAATTGAATTGATTTCTATGATAGCTCCGACATCTCACGACAGAATAAAAATGATTGCAAAGGAAGCTGAAGGATTCCTTTACTGTGTATCATCACTTGGTGTTACAGGTGTTAGAAAAGAAATAAAAACAGACATTAACGGAATGATTGAACTTGTTAAGGAAGTTTCAGATGTACCTTGCGCAGTAGGTTTTGGAATTTCCACACCAAAGCAGGCAGAAGATGTATGCAAATATGCTGATGGAGCAATTGTTGGAAGTGCTATTGTAAGAATTGTGGCAGAACACGGCAAAGAAAGCGTGCCTTACGTTTCACAGTATGTAAAAGAAATGAAAGATGTTGTAAGAGGGTAATATTCTGTTAGAGTTCCGGGATATGCACGTAGATTTTTTCGGGATAAATGTAAACCATTCGTCCACATTTTGAAGTAGTGCAAGGGTCATCACAGAAAGCATCATGAGGACAACAAGGTATTCCATCCTCATTGATAGTATAATCCTGATTTTCAAGACCAGATCTTGCATTAATAGGAATGAATGCTTTTGTAAAATGTTTATTATTACCAAAAGTATCACCGGTAAGAAGAGTTTTATATAACGCTACAGTATCAAAAGCTGCATCACCGGGAAATGTTTTTGGATTAATCAAAGGATACTTAGAAAAGAAATCTTTAAGTGTGGGAATCAAAAGTTTTGAATCATGAACTGATTTGTCTTCATCAGGAGAATCAGATTTCTTTTCAACAACAATAGATGATTAAGCAGATAGCGGCTGAAAAAGAATTAGCAGACATGTATGAGGAATTAAAAATAGTTGAAAATGTGGTTGACTTAGGAAAAAATGTGAAAAACAGTGGAGTAAATACAAACAATAGTAAAATTAAAATAAAAATGTTACAAAAGATTTTTGTCAGTGTGCATATTGGAAAAACATGTTATGATGGAAGAGAAGGATGGGTAAGGATAATTAATGCAGGAAGATTATTCTTACTGTACGGAAATTTACTGCTAATTATTTAGGAAGGAGTAACAGAGGTAGTATGAGAATAAGAAACATAAGCAAAAAATTGGTGTCGCTTGCATTAACAATAGCGATAATTGGTGTATGACAAAAATACCAATAAAATCATAGGAACAATAGAAGCCCCATTCTTAGTTGATGCAGACGGAAAAGAAGATTACAAAAGTGTAGAATACAAATTAGAAAAAGATGGTGAAAATGAAGCATTAAAAGTAATTGTAAGTAATGATTATTTTGAAAACGAAGCCACAAAGTATCCGGTTACAATTGATCCTACAATGGTATGGATGTTTGACTACCTAACTACTGCATCAGTTTGGTCTGTTGATTTTCAGCAAAATGGGAACATGCATAATCATTATCTGGGTGCCATGAACAACATGATATCAAGTTATCCATACAATTCAGAGGAACATGTATATTTGGATACTTCAAATCTGTTAACAGGAAGTGCGTTGGTGGGCAGTGGACTGAACATAAGTGTACAAAGTTCATTAAATAAGGTTAGCATAAAATATAACTTGCATCGTTATTTGCATACAGATGCATATTACATTGCGGTTCATACTTTATAAAAGAAAGCTGAAGGTTCGTATGCAAAAACAACAAAAACGTTAACTTTTATAAAAGCTTTATTGTTGGCAGCAAGCTCGAAGACGCCTTAAAAGTATGTTTGAAAAATAAGTGGAGGAGATTTAATTATGTGTTGTAAAAAGTATTTTTATGATAAATTTATTGAAATTATTAATCAATGGAAAGAAGATGAAATAGCTGCAATATCAATATTAGTTTATTCAAATGAAACCTATGTATATAAGGGAATTAAAAATTTCTTTGAAATATCAATTGGATATATTCAGAAAGATGATAAATATGACAGTGATGACGTTAAAGGATTAAAAGTAATTTTAAACGCGGAGGAAGATGATGAAGCAGCGGAAATTATTTTAGAATTTCTTGTATCCAATGGTGTAAAAAATATTGGTTCAGAAGATTTTGAAAAATCATATGATGAAAATATGAACTACATAGGAAAAGGACCAAATGGTTATTATGAAGTATTAAATATGATTTCTGAGGTTGCAAGAGATTTGCAACTTCATGGAATTGTAAATAAAAAATTTGGTAAAATACCCATTATAATTCATGACTTGGAATATTCTTGGTACAGTGAGGAGGTAACAATATTGGCGAATCCCAATAATGAAGCAAAGGAATTTATAGAATATTTCAGAGAAAAGTTTGAAGTTATGTAATAAAGTTGTTATGTTTTTGCTTTTAAAATAGTAGAATATGTAACTGATTATAAATATCACAAAAGGATGAATGTCATTTAACTGGTACAGGGGAAGACAGTTGCAGTAAGCAACTCCTGCCAATGAAAACAGGGTAACATATAGAGGAGAGAGGAAGTATGTATGAATAAAAAAAAGATAATATGTGTTATGCTAGTAATAATATCAATAATGATAGTTATTATATATCCTGTAAGATTTTTCTATTTAGATCAAATAGGAGATATTTTTAGTGAAACAATTTTGACTGAAAATTGTAATAGCAAATATATTTCTGAAGAAGATAGTAAAAAAATTCTAAATAACATATATTGGGATGATAAAAATCATACAGTAAAATCAGTAGAATGTTCATATGATAATGAAAACTGGATTAATAAACATGTTAAAGTAGCTGTTTATCTTGAAACTAGTGAAGGGAAAAAAGAAATATATTATAAATGTTATTTCAAAATTGTTGGAGTCAATATATATATTACACAAATTGGAATTTATTTAGATGAAGAAGGGAGTGTGACAGATTTAGATTAAATTTAATTTAATCTAAAATATATAATCTACATAAATATGACTTTTGAAACGGTAATCATATACCGTTTCAAGAGTTATGACATCTGGTACATGTATGATTCAGATAATAATGTTGTCGGCTTTGAATACAGCCAGTTAAGTGAGATAAACGAAACATTAAAAACCACAAGAATCTATTATGAAAAGAACCTGCAGGGAGATGTGACAGGTCTGCTTGATGCCAGAGGAGCAGAAATAGCTTCTTATACTTATGATGCATGGGGAAATGTCATTACAGAAAATAGTTTCTGCTATGAAGAATACGAGGTTCCCTTTGAGTTAAATCATGTATTGTACAGAGGATACTATTATGACGGAAGTTACACAGATACTGAAAGCGATACAAATCTTTATTATCTGCAGAGCAGATATTACAATGCAGAGGTGGGAAGATTTGTAAATGCAGATGATGTGAGTATATTTGATGTAAGACTAAATGCTATTTTCCAAGATAATCTCTATTGTTATTGTAATAGTAATCCAGTAAATTTCGCAGATAATGGTGGATTTGCGATAACAGGAACTTTTACAGGAAAGACTGCATGTATTCACGAAATAGCTAATTTGATTGTAACTGTTGCAGGAGTTAGCTATGCATATATTAGCCTTGGTTCTTCATTAATAAAATTTGCAGTTGCAGGACATATATTTACATTAGGATTATCAACAGGTGTAACAGTTGCATTGATTATTGGTGGGTTTATTTTAGGAAGCTCTGGGATTATGTATGCAACATATATGGCATCACAGATTATAAACGCAATAGCATATTATAAAAGGTATAATAAATTCAAAGTTAAAAAAGTATATAAATATTTTCATAATACATATAAAGTAGAGAGGGCATAATGATAGTAGGAATCTTATTATTAGTAGTAGCAATTATTAACATAATGGAGGCATTTAGAAAACAAAAGAATAAGTTAATCTTTCGAACATGCAATTACTTAGTGTTTCCTGTTGTTTATTTGATTTGTTGTTTATTTAATATATTTGGAGATATTAACCTTTATTTGTATGGTATGATAATTGTGATAATAGAAAAGTTGTTGTATTTGTTTATTATAAAAAAATAAAATATTGTATTGAGAATGTCATTATTAAGAATAATAGTTCATTAACTTGAAACGTATTTTTTATAGGTATTAAAATAACTTGATGAAATAAGAGCTAGCCTATGCTATAATACTTTCGTGGCAACACTATGGCAACACGAAATCAGAAGAATAATACAAATAATATAATATAGGTAAATCAACAGATAAAAACACACAAAACCTAAACCAATATGTTTAAGCCAAGCTCGGTACAAGCCGAGGTAGAATATTCAAATAAAAATACTAGGAGGTAGAAATGAAAACAAAAATAACATTAATTGTGGATGCAATATTTGCGTTTATATGGTTAAATATATTTGTAAGAGGATTATACACTATTTCTTCCGCAAGTGGAGTAACTATGTCTAAAGCATTGAAAAGTATTAAAACAGAAGAAGCAAGTTTAGAAGAAATAAGTGCTGCTATGATAAATCTTGCTCAAAGCAAGGTAGCGCTAGGAGGTGTATTGACATTTGTTGGTGGGATAGGATTAATAGTATGTATGCATTGGTTGTTTATTTGTTTAAAAGACATAGATTTTACATATAGTAAGAATAAATAGCAAAAATAGAAAAGCTTCCTAAATAACATTACTATTAGGAAGCTTTTCTTTATGAAAGTTGAAAAAAGATAAACACTGTTACACTTCATGGAAAAAAGGCTGACAAGAAGTGTGACTTTTGAAACGGTATAAGATTTCCGTTTCAAAAAATATCAATTATTTCTGTTGATAAAAAGTAAATTGAAATGAAGAATAGGAGTGATTTCAAATACTAGAGATATTTATTAATAAAAAAAGATACAAGTCATTTATTAATTATGCCATAGACACAAGCGATTCATTAAGTATGGTTTTTACAAAAGATAAAAATGATATTTCACAATATATATTGCAAGAATTGTATTACATAGTTTCGGAGTTAATTGTAGAAAAAAGAAATATTGGATATCATCCGGATACTAATACGGAATTTGAAAACAGTGATTATATAATAATGAGATGTTCTAAAGAGTTAAAACCTATATTTTTTGAAGCTGACAATATTGATAATTAGAATGGAGAGGTATTTCCGGAAGAGCTATGCTTTTATCGAAAAAAAAGAAATGGTTTTCATATATTAGCCATGAGAAAAAAGCATTTGTATATAATGAAACAAAGAGGAATATTGACTTTTTTAACGAAGAAAGCATTAAGTTCTATAGAATATAAACAAATTAACAGACTGTGGAATTGCAGTTAAATTAGGTTTTAATAAGTATTCTTGGTATAATAAGGAGGCAACATATTGGCAATTCTAATAATGAAGCAAAAGAGTTTATAGAATATTTCAGAGAAAAGTTTGAAGTTATGCATTGCACAGAACATAGAAGTGGAATTTCTAAAAAATGAAATCATTAAGAATAATAGTTCGTTAAATGTTGGTAGCAAGTTCGAAGTTACCTTAAAAGTATGCTTTAAAATAAATGGAGGAGATTTTTATGTTTAGGAAAAAAGGCTATAGGATTATTTTAATAGTAATATTTTTAATTATATTAACATGCATATCATTAAACATAAAAACTTATAATTCTAGAAAAAGAACTACAACGCAAATTCAAAATATAGTTAAAAGTTGTGTTATTGGAGATATTGAAAAATCATATATTAATGAGAAATATGGAAAGAAAATTAATGATTGTATTCAGATGAATTGGATGGAAGAGGGAGGAATAAAAATAACGCAAATAGAATGCAGTACATATAAAGAGAATTGGAGAGAAAATTATATTTGGATGGATGTTAGTTACAAGGGAATGCTAAAAAATGGCAATCGGGTTTCTGAGAGAGAATATTTTAAAATATTTTTTAAGAAGAATGGTGATAAAGTTTATATAAAAAAAGTTGGTGTTTCAGTTGGAGAAACTGGAGTATCGGATTTGGATTCGTAAAATAAGAAACACTATTACGGAAATGGCACTGATACTGAAAGCGATACAAATCTTTATTATCTGCAGAGCAGATATTACGATGCAGAGGTGGAAAGAATTTTTGAGGAGAAATTTGGTGAAAAGGTATATGAATAAATATCATAAACATGTTTGTATAACAAGTGAAATACAGGATAATGCACATGAGAGAATTTGTGAGTTCTATTCTGAATCAAAAGAATTAAAGCGATTTCTCAAAAATAATGGTTTACAATTTTGTGAGTTGAAATATTAATAGCTTATATTTAACTTAATCTTATGTTATGTTTAAATTTAAACTTTTTTTAAGAAATAGTGTCAAAGAAAGTAGAGGACAGCCATAAATTGGTACAATTCAGTGGAAGACGATTCCACCCACAGAACATTTGACATAGAAAGGTATGGCGAAAACAAAAACATTGTTTTTTCACTCACATAGAGTTTATAAATAAAATGAAATAATTTGTTGAATTATTAGCTAATAGGTTGTAAAATATACTCTGTAAAGTGCTTATGGACACAGAGAAAAAGGAAAATTTAATAATTACAACAGGGGAGCTTGTAGGCAGGCTGAGAGGAAGTGATCAACTTCGACCCATGAACCTGATTTGGATAATGCCAACGTAGGAAGAAATCAATTTTAAGATTCATTGCGGACAGACCAAATAGGTTTGTCCTTTTTCTTTTGTGAAAAATTAAATTCAGGAGGACAAAGATGTTTAAAGAATGTTTAGAAAATGTTAGAAAGAATGTGCCATTAGTACACAATATTACAAATTATGTAACAGTAAATGATGTAGCAAATGTTTTGCTTGCCTGTGGAGGAAGCCCTATTATGTCTGATGACATTGATGATGTGGTAGATATTACATCTATATGTGGCGGTCTTAATATTAATATTGGAACATTAAACAAGAACACTATTCCTTCAATGTTTGCAGCAGGAAAGAAAGCAAACGAATTAGGTCATGTTGTTTTACTTGACCCGGTTGGAGCAGGAGCAAGTGCCTTAAGAACTAACACAGCTAACGAACTTATGGAAAAAGTAAAGTTTGATGTTGTTAGAGGAAATATTTCAGAAGTTAAGACTTTAATGGTTGGAAGTGGAAGTACTAAAGGTGTTGACGCTGACGTAGCCGATAAAGTTACAGATGAAAATCTTGAAGAAACTATTTCTAAATTAAAAGCTTTTTCAAAAGCAACAGGAAGCATTATTGCCGTAACAGGTGCAATTGACTTAGTTTGCAATAGTGAAAAATGCTATGTAATAAGAAATGGTAAGCCACAGATGAGTTCCATTACAGGAACAGGTTGTCAGCTTTCAGGACTTATGACAGCATATTTAGTAGCTAACTCTGACAACAAGTTAGAAGCAGCCGCAGCTGCAGTTTGCTTAATGGGACTTGCAGGAGAGATTGCTTATGACAGAATGCAGGATGGTGATGGCAACTCAACATACAGAAACAGAATTATTGATGCTATCTACAACATGGATGGAGACACATTGGAAAAAGGAGCAAAATATGAAATCAAGTAATACTACAACAGATGAGTTATTACTATATGCAGTAACAGACAGAGCCTGGCTTGGAAACGAAACACTTTATGAACAGGTTGAAAAATCATTAAAGGGTGGAGTAACTTTTGTACAGCTTAGAGAGAAAAAACTTGATGAAGAAAGTTTTTTACAGGAAGCCATTGAAATAAAAGAGTTATGCAAAAAGTACAACGTTCCATTTGTAATAAATGATAATGTAGACATTGCCATAAAAATGGATGCAGACGGAGTACACGTTGGACAAAGCGACATGGAAGCAGGAGACGTTAGAAAGAAACTTGGTCCTGACAAAATTATTGGCGTTTCAGCCCAGACAGTTGAACAGGCAATTTTAGCTGAAAAACACGGAGCTGACTACTTAGGAGTTGGAGCAGTATTTCCAACAGGCTCAAAAGATGATGCAGAAGATGTACCTTTTGAAACATTAAAAGCCATATGTGAAGCGGTAAGCATACCGGTAATCGCAATTGGCGGAATAACAAAGGACAACGTAAAAGAACTTGCAGGAAGCGGTATTTGCGGAATCGCAGTAATAAGTGCCATATTTGCAAGCAAAGACATAGAAGCTGCAACAAAAGAACTAAAAGTCAACACAATAAAAGCTGTAAAGTAGGAGAACAAATGTCAACAGGATTTATATTTGATGTAGATGGAACAATACTAGACTCAATGGGAATATGGATGAACGTAGGAGAACTATATCTAAAAGATATGGGAATAAAGGCGGAACCAAATCTTGGAGAAATTCTATTCGAAATGACAATGAATGAAGGTGCAGAATACATACAAAAAAAGTACAATCTAAACCTTACAACAGAAGAAATATGCACCGGAATAAACAACCGTGTATACAAATTCTACGAAAAAGAAGCAATGCCAAAACCAAAAGTTATAGACTTTATAGAACAAGCCTACGAGAACAAAATTCCAATGACAATAGCAACGTCAACAGACAGACCAATGATAGAAGCAGCTTTCAAAAGACTGCACATAGACAAATATTTCAAAAAAATATTTACCACGACAGAGGTTGGACATGGAAAAGACAAACCGGACATCTTCATAAAAGCAATGGAAGAAATGGAAACAACACCAAAGCAAACATGGCTATTTGAAGATGGAGCATACTCAATAGAAACAGCCAAACAACTAGGCATAAAAACAATAGGAATCTACGATCCTGCAAGCGAAAAAGACCAGGAAAAAATAAGAAACCTAACAAACATCTACATAAAAAATTGGACAGAACACAAAACCCTACTTAACCAAATACAAAACAACAAGTAGAAACAACCTAAACAAAAAACAACAGGGAAAAACTATTTAACCAAAAACAAACAACAGGGTTTCCTATTATTCAAACAAACAATAATAAACCCTGACAAAGCGATAAATTGGGGGCACCACCTTATATCGCTATACAAAACACAAGCCAACCTAAAAGGAACAACTTGTGAACCACAAAAACTAAAAAACTTACAGGCAAAACATTATATAGTGAAAGTACTATTATCACCGGCGAAAGAAAATTTTGAAAACAAACAATAGGCAGATTTTGGCAATTTTGCGAGCATAGTGTAAAGCGAGAAACCTACTGTTTGAGCCGTAGGCGAGTTTAGGTTTTCGCTTTACAATAGACGGCGGAGCAAAATAACAAAATCAACGTGTTTGTGACAAAATTTTCTTTCGCCGGTGAGGAAAACTATCAGTAAAGTTTTGCCGGAAAAGGAGAAAAGAATGAACACAGCATTAACAATTGCAGGAAGTGATTCTTGTGGAGGCGCCGGAATACAAGCAGACATAAAGACAATGACAGCTAATGGAGTTTATGCCATGAGTGCTATTACAGCCTTAACTGCTCAGAATACAACCGGCGTATCAGACATCTATGAAGTAAGCCCTGAATTTTTACAGGCACAGCTAAAAGCTATATTTGAGGACATAACACCGGATGCCATAAAGATAGGAATGGTATCATCAAGTGACTTAATCAAAACAATAGCTAAAAGCCTAAAAGAATACAATGGAAAGAACATAGTTCTTGATCCCGTTATGGTTGCAACAAGCGGAGCAAAATTAATAAGCGATGATGCCATAAGCACTTTAAAGGAATACTTAATTCCTTTGGCAACAGTAATAACACCAAATATTCCGGAGGCAGAAGTATTATCCGAAATGGAAATACATAATGAAGAGGAAATGATAAAGGCAGCAGAAGCTATTAGCAAAAAATATGACTGCGCCGTATTATGCAAGGGCGGTCACAGCATAAATGATGCCAACGACCTTCTTTACAGAAACGGTGAATACAAGTGGTTCTATGGTAAGAGAATTAACAATCCAAATACACATGGAACCGGATGTACACTTTCCAGCGCCATTGCCTCAAATCTGGCAAAAGGCAGAGATTTGGATACATCAGTAGAAAAGGCAAAAGAATATATTTCAGGAGCATTATCAGCAATGCTTGATTTAGGAAAAGGCAGTGGTCCTATGAATCATGCATTTGCAATTAAGTGCGACTAAAAAAGGAAAGAGGTACATAAAATGGATAAAAAAGGGACATCAGTATTTAGTAATAGTTTAATTTGGTTTGGAGCAGGTGTATCAATTGCAGAAATTGTAACAGGTACATACCTTGCTTCACTTGGAATGGAAAAAGGCATTCTTGCGATTATTATCGGACACTTAATTGGCTGCTCACTTTTATTCCTTGCAGGAGTAATCGGTGCAAAGACAAAGAAAAGTGCAATGGAAACAGTAAAGATAAGTTTCGGTCAGAAAGGAAGTATTCTGTTTTCAGTATTAAATGTTATTCAATTGGCAGGATGGACAGCCATTATGATTTATGATGGCGCACTTTCAGCCAACGGAATTTTTAATACAGGAAACTGGGTGTGGTGCATTGTAATCGGTGTACTTATTATTATTTGGATTTTTATTGGAATAAAAAACATCGAAAAAGTAAATGTTGTTGCAATGACAGCTTTATTTATTCTAACAATTATTTTGTGTAAAGTTGTTTTCTTTGACAACGGTGTGGCAACAAGTATTCCTGATGATGGATTAACGTTTGGTGCGGCAGTAGAACTTGCAGTAGCAATGCCACTTTCCTGGCTTCCATTAATCAGTGATTACACAAGAGAAGCAGAAAAGCCAATTAAGGCAACAGCAGCAAGTGCCATTGTTTACGGAGTTGTAAGCTGTTGGATGTATATAATTGGAATGGGTGCAGCTATTTTTGCACAGAATGCAGGAATCGACCAAATAATGTTAAAGGCAGGTCTTGGAATAGCTGGACTTCTTATAATTGTTTTTTCAACAGTTACAACAACATATTTGGATGCATATTCAGCAGGTGTTTCAAGTGAAACAATCTTTAGCAAAATTAACGGAAAGTATATGGCGATTGCAGTAACAATCGTTGGTACAATAGCAGCAATTATTTACCCAATGGACGATATTACTGATTTTCTTTATTTAATAGGTTCGGTATTTGCACCTATGATTGCAATTCAAATTGCAGACTTCTTCATTATCAAAAACAATAGCGAAGATAAAAACGTTGAAATTACAAATATTATAATCTGGGTTATTGGATTTATTCTATACAGATATCTTATGACAGTTGATATAATTGTTGGAAATACATTGCCTGATATGGCAGTTACTGTTATTATATGTATTATAGTCAGTAAATTTAAAAAGGCTAAATAAGTAGCGCAGATTATTTTGACTTAAAGAACAATCATATATAATCTGTGCCAAATGGGAAATGGAGAAATGTATGATTAATTATGGATTTTCAATAAAAGGAAAGTCCCACAGTACCAGAAATATGGCCTGTCAGGACGCTAATAAAGTAATACAACTTAATAATGGATGCTCAGTAGGTTTAGTAGCTGACGGTGTAGGAAGTGCAAAATCTTCTGATATAGGAGCAAAGATTGCAGTAGAAAAAGCAGGAGAATATTGTAGTGAAAATATTAATTCCGGTATGAATTTAGACCAACAATTGCAGGTATTAAAGGATTCTTTTTCTTATGCATTAAATAGCATTAACCAGTACGCAACAGAGAACAATGCACAGATTGAAGATTTCGATACAACTCTTAGCGGAGCGATTTATGATGGACAAAGCATTGCTTATGGACACGCCGGTGATGGTGGCATAGTTGTAAAAAAGAATGACGGAACTATGGATATCATAACTGAACAGCAGCAGGGTGAGAACAAGCAGTATGTTAAGCCGTTGAGAGCAGGAGAAGGCAGTTGGAGCTTTGGAAAGTTAGACAACAACATTGCTTCAGTTATGCTTGTTACAGATGGTATTCTTAATGAACTTATTTCACCATTTTTGTTAAATGCCACAGACAGTGTTGCAAAAGCAACAGGTCAGAAGAAAGTTTACAATTCAGCAGCAGAATTTCTTATGAATCCTGACTGTGTTATGAATAATAAGTCATTTAACAATCCTAAGAACATTCTTGAAAGTTTCTTAGACGGAGATATGGACAGAAATGTTTTTTCTAATTGCTTGAAGAATGGATATAGTAAGTTTTTTGATGAAAATCTTACAAAAAGATTGTGCGACGGAATGGCTAAGTATAGCTATCCAATTTGGGCATTAGACCAGATTACAGACGACAAAACTGTTGTATGTATGATGAATGAACAGGCAAAGGTTTCATGCCAGCCACCTGCATTTTACAGCGAACCGGATTGGCAGGGATTAAAAACCACATATGAGAAAATGGTTCATCCTGAAAAATTTGTTAATGAACAGCCTAAGAAAGATTTGGAAAGTACACAGCAGATTAATGCAGACAACAATGCCAAAAAGCAAAGTCAGAACAAACCTAAGTCAGAAGACAATGCTAAGAAGCAGTCTGACAATAATAAAAACAAAACAAAAAAGACAAAGAAAACTAAGACTAAAAAGACCAGAGGCAGAAGCAAAAAGTCAAGAGGAGGCATAAGCACTCCAAGCTTAGGTCGCAGGGAGAGAAGAGGAAGAAGAGGCAGACGTCAGAGAAAGCAGCATCATTTCTTCACTAACCTGTTATTATTCTTAATTCTTATTTGTATGGCTGCAGCAGTTGCAGTGGGAGGTTTGTTTGTATATAAACGTTATTATCAGAATAGAAATAATAATGAGAGCCAGACTGAAAGTGTAAATAAGAATAGCAAGTCAGATACAAACAGTGGAGATTCAAACGGAAGCGATGATGTAGGTTCTGACAATGGTTCAGATAGTTCAACTGGAAGTGATTCGGGAAGTTCAGATGACAGTTCCAGTGGAAGTTCAGAAAAGTCAGATAGCGATTCTAGTGGAAGTTCTGATTCAGGAAGTTCAAGCTCAGATTCAGATGGCTCAGATTCATCTAATAACGGAAGTAGTAGCGATTCATCAGATTCAGGTGACAGTTCATCAAGCGATGGCACTGATTCACAGGCAGTTGATGGAGAATAATATCCTACAAAAATAATATAAAATAAAAAGGTTTCTTGAAAAATGCTCACAATGATGTATAATATTGTGGTATGCGTAGGCATTTTTTTAGAAGCCTTTTTCTTTTAATAACAAAATACCTACAGATTCAGGGGTACTAAGTTGAATATTAAAGATTTATTAAAAAGTAAAAAGTTTAAAAATATACTGATAACAATAGTAGAAATTCTTGTTGTGGCAGGAATAATATTTGCAGCGTTAATGTATATGCAAAGCAAGATTAACAAAGATGCAGATAAGACCAGCGGTGTTGGAAACACTATCGCCAAAGATGAAGAAGAGGAAACAGTACAGAAACAGGCAGATGAATTTTATTTGCAGATTAATATGGCAAAGAATGTTATGATAGTCTACAGATATGATGCTGACAAGAAGAACAAGACAGCCTATAAGATTTTTCCATGCACATTGGGAGAGAATATTAAAAAGGGCAAATACAAAACTGAAAAGAGCTATTCATGGGTTAAAAACAATGGATGGCACAGGTACAATACTTTATATACTTATTCAGCATGGATTCAGTCAGCAGAATATAGCGACAGATATCCTGATACTTTAGTTAAGAAGTCTTATAATTCAGTAGGTAAGAATAAGAAAGTTGACAAGTCAATTATTTTGTATGCATCAGATGCAGCTTGGATTTACAATAACTGTAAGGACAAGACAGTGCTTGAAATAGTGAAAGGTTCAAAGAAAGACCAACTTCCACTACAGGTTGGAAAAAAGACTAAAACAAACAAGTATTGTGGATGGGATCCTACAGATCCTGATAAAAGCAATCCATACTTGAAGAAGGCTAATGGCGCAATAGCAACAGGATACACACCTGTTAATGTTGAAAAAGGTGAAAAGATAGATTATTTTAGTAACCTGTTAGCATTAGATGAAACAGGAAAGAATATTACAGGAAAGCTTAAGTATAATAAGATTGATTCTTCCAAAACAGGAACATCTAAAGTGACATATACTTACAAGCTTAAATCAGGTAAGAAGATAACAGCTTCATTATCATACAAGGTAGTTGATACAACAAAGCCTAAGGTTACATGTTCTAAGACTCAGTTTACTTATGAAGTAAAAAGCAAAGACCAAAAGGATATGAACAAGGAATCTAACGCTAAGGCTATTAAAGAAATGGTTAGAAAGTATGTATCCTGTAATGAAAGTGACGTAACAATCACAATAACAACAGTTGATCCATTGGAATTAAAGGAAGGCAACTTCCCGGTTTCAATTAAGGCACAGGACAAGGCAGGAAACGTTGGTTCATGTCAGGTAATGTGTGAAATAAAAATAAAAGAATCTAAGGGTAATAAGCGATTTGAACCGTCAAAGGCTCAAAAGAAGAAACTTAAGCTTCCTAAGGAGACTACAAAGAAGTCTGAAAAAACAACAAAGGAAAAAAAGACTAAGGAGAAAGCAACAAAGAAGGAAAGCGAAACAACAAAAAATGTTAAGCAGCCTGAAACAACTAAGTCTTCTAAGAAAGACACAACAACAATAGCTAAAGATTAAATTTTTATACATATTTTTAGGAGGAAATAAATTATGGCAACACCTTATAATCATAAGGAAATTGAAAAAAAGTGGCGTCACAATTGGGATGTAACCCCTATTAATAAAGACACTACAAAACCAAAATATTATTGTCTTGATATGTTCCCTTATCCATCAGGATCAGGACTTCATGTAGGACATTGGAGAGGATATGTTATTAGTGATGTATGGAGTAGATATAAGATGCTTCATGGTTATCATATTATTCATCCTATGGGATGGGATGCTTTTGGTCTTCCGGCAGAAAACTATGCTATTAAGATGAAGACACATCCGGCTATTTCAACAGCAGCTAATATTGCAAACATTAAGAGACAGATTAATGAAATTGCTTCTCTTTATGACTGGGATATGGAAGTTAACACAACAGATCCTAAGTTCTATAAATGGACTCAGTGGATTTTTGTTCAGATGTTTAAGAAAGGACTTGCTTACGAGAAAGAAATGCCAATTAACTGGTGTCCATCATGTAAGACAGGTCTTGCTAATGAAGAAGTTGTTAACGGATGTTGTGAAAGATGTGGAGCAGAAGTTACAAAGAAGAACCTTAAGCAGTGGATGTTAAAAATCACAGCTTATGCTGACAGACTTCTTGCAGATTTAGACAAGCTTGACTGGCCTGAAAAAGTTAAAAAAATGCAGGCTGACTGGATTGGAAAATCATATGGTGCAGAAGTTGACTTTAAATTAGAAAACTCAGACGAAAAGATTACAGTATATACAACAAGACCTGATACACTTTACGGTGCAACATTTATGGTACTTGCTCCTGAACATGCTATGGCAAAATCTCTTGCAACAGATGAGACAAGAGCAGATGTTGAAGCATACATTCAGATGGCAGCTAATAAGTCATCTGTAGACAGACTTCAGGGAAAAGAAAAAACAGGTGTATTTACAGGAAGTTATGCAATTAACCCATTAAACGGTGCAAAGGTTCCAATCTGGCTTTCAGATTATGTACTTGCTGATTATGGTACAGGTGCAATTATGTGTGTTCCTGCACATGATGACAGAGACTTTGCTTTTGCAACTAAGTTTAACATTCCAATTATTCAGGTTATTGCAAAAGATGGTAAAGAAATCGAAAATATGACAGAAGCTTACACAGAAGCTGTAGGTACTATGATTAACTCAGGTGAGTGGAATGGTATGGAATCTTCTGTTCTTAAGAAAGAAGCTCCTCACATTATTGAAGAAAAAGGATTCGGTAGAGCTACAGTTAACTATAAATTACGTGACTGGGTATTCTCAAGACAGAGATATTGGGGTGAACCTATTCCAATCGTACATTGTCCTGACTGTGGAGCAGTTCCGGTTCCTGAAGATCAGTTGCCATTATTATTACCTGACGTAGAATCATATGAACCAACAGGTACAGGTGAATCACCACTTGCAGCAATTGATGAATGGGTTAACACAACTTGTCCTTGCTGTGGAAAACCTGCAAAGCGTGAAACAAATACAATGCCACAGTGGGCAGGATCATCATGGTATTTCTTAAGATATATTGATAATAAGAATGACAAAGAACTTGTTTCAAGAGAAAAAGCTGACAAGTATCTTCCTGTAGATATGTATATTGGTGGTGTAGAACATGCAGTTCTTCATTTACTTTATTCAAGATTCTATACTAAATTCTTACATGATATCGGAGTAGTTGATTTTGACGAACCATTTAAGAAATTATTTAACCAGGGTATGATTACAGGTAAGAATGGTATTAAGATGAGTAAATCAAAGGGTAACGTTGTATCACCTGATGATTTGGTAAGAGATTACGGATGTGACTCATTAAGACTTTATGAAATGTTCGTAGGACCACCTGAACTTGATTCAGAATGGGATGAAAGAGGAATTGATGGTGTATATAGATTTATCACAAGATTCTGGAAGTTGGCAGTAGACAGCATTGAAGCTAATGTTGAGCCAACTAAGGAAATGATAAAACTTCGTCACCAGATGGTTCATACAATTACAAGACGTCTTGAAGACTTTAGTTTAAATACAGTAGTTTCAGGTTTTATGGAATTTAATAACAAGTTTATTGAATTAGCTAAGAAAGAAGGCGGAATTGACAAAGAAACAATTCAGACTTTCGTTACATTATTAGCTCCATTTGCACCACATATCGGTGAAGAATTATGGGAAAGACTTGGAAACACAGGTAGCGTATTTGAAAACAACAAGTGGCCTGAAGCTGATGAAGAACTTATGAAGGATGATGAAATCCAGGTTCCTGTTCAGATTAACGGTAAGACAAAAGTTGTAATCAGTGTACCTGCTGACATCTCAAAGGATGACGCTATTGCTCAGGGTAAGGAAGCATTAGGCGACAAGTTAACAGGAAATATTGTTAAGGAAATTTATGTTCCGGGAAGAATTATAAATATAGTTGCTAAATAATTAAGTATTTAGTTAAAAAGCTGTTGTTAGGTTGTGATGACCTGATGGCAGCTTTTATCTTTATAGACAAGAAATACCAAGTGTGATAAAATTTTGAAAAAAGATGACAATCAGGGGGCAATATGAAACAGTTAAAACATAATCTAAAATTCATCATATCAATAGCAATCTTAATAATAGTTACATTTATAACTAATTGTTATTTGGTAAAAGCAGATGAAACAAAAAAACCAAGTAGAAATTCAACAATTACTTTTTATGGAAATATGTCAAAGGAAAAGGGTATAATTTTGAAATGGTCCAAAGTACCAAAGTCAAAGGGCTATGTTATTTACAGAAATAATAAAAAAATAGCTACAATAAAAAGTAATAAAATAAAAAACTATACTGACAAAAAAGTTAAGGCAGGAAAAAAGTATACATACGAAATCGCTCCTTATATGGAAGTTAAGGGAAAGAAAGTCTTAGGTGTAAAAAGCTATAAAATAAGAGTAAAAGCAACTAAAAGAAACGCTAAAAAAATCAATCCGGCAAGAGTGGTAATTCCTGATCTTTATTATGAAGATAATTACAATGTAGGTTTGTATGAAAGTATAAAATTACATGCAAAAGCAAGAGTAAATAAAGGATTAAAAAAGAAGAAAGTATATAACAGTAAACTTGTTTGGAGTAGCTCAGATGAAAGTCTTGCGACTGTAGATCAAAAAGGTGTCGTTACGGCTAATGATAATAGGAAAACAGGAACGGTCTATATCACAGCCAGAGCAGTAAACGGAGTGAAAAAGGTTATAAAGGTGGATGTGATGGATTATATGAATCCATCGAAGCTTTCTAAAAAAGTCTATGTAGATGAAGCAATTAGACCAGTTTTGACTACATATTATAAACAACTAACAGAAATAGCAGAGTATTTTTCATATATAGACAAATGTGCGGATGTAAAATTTAATCTTAATGAAATGTGTGATGGTATAGAGTCAGATTCAAATATTAATATGCCTGAAAATATAAAGAAAGATATTTATGATTTAATGTACAATGTCAGCGTAGAAGTGGAAGTGAAAGATAATACACTTGTAGTAAGTTTTGATAAACTTTTTGCAGATAATTCAACTTTTACATATAAAATAAATATATGTTTAAATAAAAAACCGGAATACAAATATCAATATGTTATTGGCTATGCAAAACTATGTGAGCGTTGGTATTATAGTGAAGAGAGAAAATATAATATGGAGTAAGAGGTTATGGAATTATAGGACAAAAAATATAGGATTTTAGATATTTTCTTTAGACTTCTTAAAGGCGAGTTTGTGTCTGTAAGGAATTGCTGGTGCTTATAGAAATTTTAATAGCAAGCCGTTCTTTGCCGAAAGACAGTATGGAAGAAATATGATTACAGTGTACAAAGTCATTCATCCACTTGTGATGAAACAAAAGAGGATGAGTGACTTTGGGACACACATCAATTCATTTTCTTTCGTTTCCCAAGCATGCTTACCATTCTTTTTATGGTATCAATTCTTTTGATTTCCTCAGGCGACATATCAGCTTTTAGAACTTCAAGTATGGCATCTGTTTCTTTGTCGGTGAAGTTTATGCCATTTTTGGATGCCTGATTAGTTTCTTTAATAAAATATGTAAGCATTTGCTTCGCATCCATATCTCCTGCACCATTTAATATTTTAGTTAGAATTTCCATTTTTTCAGTAGAAATATCTGAAAGTACAGGATTTTCCATCCATTTGTTATTAATCATAGAACCTCCTTAAATCACATACCAAACATATCCATGTATCCGCTTAAAATATCCTGCTTTGCCCCGTCATCCATATTCATCATTTCCATAACAGTCATTAAAGTTTCAAGAGTTTCCTTGTCCCCGTCATTTAAAAATTCCTTAATATCTTCAAGCATACTTTCAAGTCCTTTATGATTGGCATTCATAGCTGCAATGGAAACATTTTGGTTAACACGAAAGGTATTTTCTAGCTCTATAAACTTGATATAAACCCCGAGAACAGTTGCAAGATTATTATCAATATAAGGGATTATGGCTTTTACTAACTGCATAGTCTGATTAGTTACCATGGAATCGAATTTTGTTTGCATAAAACGGTTGTTTTCCATATAACCATAATCCCCCCGGATAATATTGTGTTGTCTGTTTTATTAAGTTTATGCTGTAAAAACAAATAAAATACTAAATTAAAAATATGCGCACATAATACTTGTAAGTAAAACAAACAGGTTTGTGTCTTCTATATTATTATATAAAAGAGCGTTTTTGGTCAGACATAGAAAGTCGTATTGGTAAAAGTCGTTGTCATCAACTAGCAGCCGCAACCACAGCCGTTTCCGTTACCAAAGAATGAACCGCAACCGCCACAGCAGCTAAGAAGCAAGATAATCCAGATAATGCTTGAGCAGTCATTGCCGCCACAACCACAGCCTGAGCCGTTGCCACAACCTCCACAACACAAAAGTATAAGGATAAGGAGTAAACAGTTGTTGTTTCCACCGTCTCCGCAACCACATCCACAGTTTGTTGCTGCTAAATCACTCATTTTGAATCTCCTAATTTTTGTTTACACTAAAGTATATGTAACCTGACCTGTTCCGGTTACAAAAAAATAAAAAATGTTAAAAAGCTACAAGGACAAAAGCAAAAATAAGCCATATATTATAGTAGAGATATCAGATAAAATAATGGTAAATATAATGAAGAAGGTAAGACAAATTCTAAACATAGATAGTTTGCACAAAAATAATATAATGGGAGAAAATGTGACAGTTGCAGTCCTTGATACGGGAATATACAATCATCCTGATTTTGGGGAAAGAATAATAAAATATAAGGATTTTGTAAACGGAAAAACAGCCATTTATGACGATGAGGGACACGGAACTCATGTAACGGGAATACTGGCAGGAGATGGAAAAATGTCTAACGGCTTTTTTAAAGGAATTGCGCCTAAGTCGGACATAGTATCACTGAAGGTTCTTGATAAAAGAGGCATTGGCAAGGAAGATAACGTAATAAGTGGAATTTGGTGGATTATTGATAATGGAAAGAAATATAACATAAAAGTGGTTAACATATCTTTTGGCACATTTAATAAAGAGGGAAATAATAAGAAATTAATTGAGGCGGTGGAACTTTTATGGGACATGGGATATGTTATTATAGCTGCAGCAGGAAATAATGGACCGGAATATGGAACTGTGTCAATTCCCGGAAGCAGTAAGAAGATAATTACAGTTGGGGCATTAGATGATAATATTAAGATGATAGTAAACGGTAGGATTACAAAGAATTACTCAGGTAGAGGTCCAACAAAAGAGTGCGTTCAAAAACCTGATATTTTGGCTCCAGCCAATGGCATATACAGTTGCAGTAATGGCATAAAGTCAGGATACAGCTATGTACCAAAAAGCGGAACATCAATGGCAACACCTATAGTTTCAGGCGTGATTTGTATGATTTTAGGCATTAATAAGGAAATGTCTAACATACAGTGCAAGAAGTTGATAAGGAATACGGCAATTGATTTAAAAATGGAAGGAAACAGGCAGGGCTGGGGAAAAATCAACCCTGAGAAAATGGTTAATTTTTGTAAGAAATAAAAAAAAGCAGGGGAATTTGTTTACTTTAGCACTGTAATTAGTTATAATCTAGTGGAGTAGTTTGATAGCTTAATTTAGGAGGAAATATAATGGAAAAGATTAAAATGACAACTCCATTGGTAGAAATGGATGGCGATGAAATGACAAGAATCCTTTGGAAAATGATCAAAGAAGAATTGTTATTACCTTTTGTTGATTTAAAGACAGAATATTATGATTTAGGACTTGAGTATAGAAATGAGACTAATGACCAAGTTACTTTTGATTCTGCAGAAGCAACTAAGAAATACGGTGTAGCTGTAAAATGTGCAACAATCACACCTAACGCAGCAAGAATGCCGGAATACCATCTTAAGGAAATGTGGAAGAGTCCTAATGGTACTATTAGAGCTATTCTTGACGGAACAGTATTTAGAGCACCTATCATTGTAAAAGGTATTGAACCATACGTAAAGAACTGGAAGAAGCCTATTACAATTGCAAGACACGCATATGGTGATGTTTACAAGGGTGTTGAAATGAAGATTCCTGCAGCAGGCAAGACAGAACTTGTTTACACTAATGAAGCAGGAGAAGAAACAAGAGAATTAATTCACGATTTTAAGGGTGCAGGAATTATCCAGGGTATGCACAACTTAAATGAATCTATAGAAAGTTTTGCAAGAAGTTGTTTCAATTTTGCATTAGATACAAAGCAGGATCTTTGGTTTGCAACAAAAGATACAATTTCAAAGAAATATGACCACACATTTAAAGATATTTTCGCTGAAATTTTTGAAGCTGAATATAAAGAAAAATTTGATGAAGCAGGAATTGAATATTTCTACACACTTATTGACGATGCAGTAGCACGTGTAATGAGATCAGAAGGTGGATATATTTGGGCTTGTAAGAACTATGACGGTGATGTAATGTCAGATATGGTTGCAACAGCATTCGGTTCATTATCAATGATGACATCAGTACTTGCTTCACCACAGGGTTACTACGAATATGAAGCAGCTCACGGTACAGTACAGAGACATTATTACAAGTACTTAAAGGGTGAAGAAACATCAACTAACCCTATCGCAACAATTTTTGCATGGTCAGGAGCTTTAAGAAAACGTGGAGAGCTTGACAAACTTCCTGAACTTATGGGATTTGCAGACAAGCTTGAAAAGGCATGTATCGACACAATTGAAAATGGCGAAATGACGGGAGATTTATATTTAATTTCAACACTTGAAAACAAGAAGAAATTAAATACAGAAGAGTTCATTATGGCTATTAGAAATACATTAGAAGGATTAATGTAGGGTAATAAATATTAGAACGTGTCCTAAGGTCATTTTTCAACCATTGTGCAAGCACAGATGGGAAAGACCTTTTGACACTGTGATAATATTTTATTATATATTTTCTATTATTAATGAGGTTAAAAACGAAGGGAGAAGGGAATATGAAAATTAGTAAGAAGATTTCAGTAATTACATTGGCAGCATTGTTTTCATTGTTATTTGCAATGACAGCTTTTGGTGCAACAGGAAAGGTTACAGGATTAAAGCAGGAGAAGGCTTCAACTAATACTGTAAGTATTGCTTGGGATAACTATTTAGGAACTAATGTGAAATATATAATTGAAACATCTTATGATAATCAGACTTTCACAAGAACAGATTCAAGTTATTCAGCATCAGATTTACTTTATGTTAAGGCATTAAAGCCTGTTTATGTAAGAGTAAAGGCTGTAAGTACTACTAATGAGAACACAGTTTATGCTATTTCTGATTCAATTCAGGTAGCATCAGTACCTACTGATGTTAAGGATTTAAGACAGACAACAGCTACAACATCAAGCATAACAATTAGTTGGACAGCTAGTGAAGGTGCTACATCTTATGAGATTGTCAGATTTGTAAATAATAATGAATATGTAGTAGGTTCAACAACATCAACTACATATACAGTAGACGGTTTTAACAACAAACTTAAGAACGATACTTACGTTGGTGTAAGACCTGTTAGAACGGTTAATGGATTTTCTGCAAAGACAACAGGATTCTATAATACAGAATACTTGAGTCCATATAAGATTAATCTTGTTCCTGAAAAGGTTCAGGGATTAGCAATTACAAACTATTATAATTCTTTAAAAGAGGTTACTTTTGGATTTACACAGCCTGAATACCACGACGGTTATGTATATGAACTTTATACATATAAGAAAAAGAAAGTATCTTCAGGCAATTTGTCAAGTATATCATATAATACTTTAAAGAACATTAAGAATCAGTTCTACAAGTTAAGAGTAAGAGCTTATGTAACAATTGATAACAAGAACTACTATGGAGCCTGGTCTGATTATACAGTTTTTGCATTACAGCCAAAGGTTGGACTTAAGAAGTCAGGTAAGAAGTTAAAGATTACTTGGAAGAAAGTTAGTGGAGCAAAGAATTATACAGTTTACATGTCTACATCAAAGACTGGTGGTTACAAGAAACTTACTACAACAAAGAAGTGTGCTTATACAGCTAAAAAATTCAAAAAGAAGAAGCTTAATAAGAAGAAAACATACTATGTTTATGTAGTGGCAAACAGAAAAGAAGGCAAGAAAACTTATAAATCAAAAGCAGTTAACTGCTATTATTTATACTAAAAGTATTTGCCTGTAGTGATTGCAGGTAGTAACAAAGGGATCGTCGTGGTGGCGGTCCCTTTATGATAAAAAATATTCAATAAGATTATTGGTATTTTAAAAGAAATTGAGCAAAATATATTTAAGGCAGGAAGAGAAAATGTTAGAGAATTTAAAGAAACTTGTGTCATATTACAAACCTTATAAGAAAGTTTTTCTGGCAGATATGTTTTTTGCAATAATGGCATCATTTATAGCATTGCTAATACCGCTGGTGGTAAGATATGTTACGGCAAAAGTAATATATATGCCAGCAGAACAGGTTGTAAAAACAATGATTATCATAGCTATCGTTGTAGGAATTTTGATTTTGTTCCAGTGTTATTGTAATTATTACATTGCCAATTATGGTCACGTAATGGGTGCAAAAATCGAATATGACATGAGAGCAGAAATATTTGGACATTTTCAAAAATTATCTTTTTCATTTTATGACGATGAAAAAGTAGGACAGTTAATGTCAAGAATAACATCGGACCTTTTTGACATTACTGAATTATTACATCATGGCCCGGAAAACGTAACCATATCAGTAATAAAGATTATAGGAGCTTTGGCAATTCTTTTAAGCATAAATGTAAGACTTGCTCTTATAGCATTTTTATTAGTTCCATTTATGCTTGTTTACGCATATTTCTTTAATAAGAAAATGAAACAGGCGTTTAGAGTTAACAGAATTAAAATAGCGGAAATAAACGCACAAATAGAAGACAATCTTTCAGGAATAAGAGTGGTAAAATCTTTTGCCAACGAAGACTTGGAAAATAAAAAATTTAAAGTGGGAAACGATGCTTTCCTTGAAGCAAAAAAGAACAACTATAAGTATATGGGTGGATACAACTCAGGACTTACAGCTTTTACAACAATGATTAATCTTCTTGTTATAGTTTCAGGGGGATTAATGATAACTAAGGACATGATATCTGTAACAGACCTTGTTACATTTTTATTATATATAAATATTTTTACAGATCCTATTAAAACGTTAATTGATTTTACGGAACAGTTTCAGAATGGATATTCAGGATATGAAAGATTTCTACAGATTCTTTCAATTGAACCTGAAATTAAGGATAGTGAAAACGCAGTTTCAATAAGTAATGTTAAAGGTGACATTAAACTTGAAGATGTTTCATTTAAGTATAATGACAGCTCTCATAGAGTTTTGAAGCATATTAATCTGGAAGTTAAGGCAGGCTCTTATGTGGCACTTGTAGGTTCATCAGGAGCAGGTAAGACTACACTTTGCAATCTTATTCCAAGATTTTATGAAGCCACAAGTGGAAAAATAACTATTGATGGAAAAGACATTAAAGACATAAAATTAAAAGATTTAAGAGATAATATAGGTATAGTGCAGCAGGATGTTTACCTTTTCGTTGGAACAGTTTATGACAATATCAGATACGGTCGTCCTGATGCTACAAGAGAGGAAGTAATTGCGGCGGCAAAAGAAGCTAATGCGTATGATTTTATAATGTCACTTCCAAATGGCTTTGAGACAGATATAGGACAGAGAGGTATTAAGCTGTCAGGCGGACAGAAACAGCGAATTTCAATAGCAAGAGTATTCCTTAAGAATCCTCCAATATTGATTTTTGATGAAGCAACATCTGCACTTGATAACGAAAGTGAAAAGATAGTACAGGAATCAATGGAAAAACTGGCAAAGAACAGAACAACAATGGTAATTGCCCATAGATTGTCTACTATAAGAAATGCAGAAAAGATTCTAGTTTTAACAGACAAGGGAATAGAAGAACAGGGTACACATAAGGAATTAATGGACAAACATGGAATATACTATGATTTGTACAATGTGATTGAAAAATAAAAATGTCACATAAAAAGATAATGCATAATATCATTTAAAAGTGTACTAGAAAACATATAACAAAGAGACAAAATAATAGAATATTTAACGCGGATTTAACCAAACCCGGACAGAACATTTACATTGATATAGTAATATTGAAGAGACAGATGATTGGAATGTTCTGCCGGGTTTTCTTTTATTATAATAAAACAAAAAATCAGGAGGTGCGGTTGTGATTAAAGTCGGAATACTTACAAGTGGTGGAGATTGTCAGGGATTAAACGGAGCAATGTATGGAGTGGTTAAAGGATTAACTGAAACCAATAAGGATAAGGTTGAAATTTATGGGATTTTGGACGGTTACACAGGTCTTATTAATGGTGATTATAAGAAAATGAAGCCGGAAGAGTTTGAGAATATTTTAAATTTTGGAGGCTCCATCCTTGGAAATTCAAGACAACCATTTAAGAAGATTAATGAGCCTGATGAAAAAGGCAGAAACAAAGTAGAGGCAATGATTTCTAATTATAAAAAGATGGAACTTGATTGTCTTGTGGTTTTAGGAGGAAATGGTTCCCACAAAACAGCAAATCTTTTGTCAGAGAAGGGCTTAAACATTGTAACTTTTCCAAAAACTATAGATAATGACATTAACGGAACAGATATGACTTTCGGATTTCAGTCAGCCATTGATATTGCAACAAGAACTCTTGATGAGTTGCATACAACGGCAAAGTCACACGGAAGAATTATGATTGCTGAAATTATGGGAAATAAGGCAGGCTGGCTTACGTTATATTCAGGAATAGCAGGAAAGGCAGATGTAATCTTAATACCCGAAATTCCATATAATATTGAGAAAATAAGCCAATATATAAAAGATAAGCTTAAAAATGGCAGAAAGCATATTATTCTTGCAGTGGCAGAAGGAATTATTTCACAGGAAGAGACAAAGCTTTCAAAGAAAGAACTTAAGCAGAAAAGAGCAAAAGACGGATATATTTCAGCAGGCTACCGTTTGGAAGCTGAACTTAGTGAAAAAATTGACGGCGAAGTTAGAGTTGTTGTACCGGGCCATATTCAAAGAGGTGGTAATCCTTGTGCTTTTGATAGAGTTCTTACTTCAAGAATCGGTGTTAAAGGTGCAGAACTAATCCTTAATAAGCAATATGGAAGAATGGTGGCCGTACAAAGCAACAATATTACAAGTGTGCCATTAAGTACAGCGGTTGAAAAACCAAAACGTGTAGATCCAAATGATGAAATTATAAGACAGGTTAGAATGTTAGGCATATGCTTAGGAGATTAATAAGTAAACTCGGGTGGTTTAAAATGGAAATAAATAAGAAAAACGAAATAGACGTAACTGAAAATAATCCAATCATAGAGAAGAATAAAGTTCCTCAGCCGGAAATGAAAAGTGGGTTACAGGAAAAGAAAAACTTAAAAGCAGAAGGAACAAAAGCTGAAAATGTAAAAGAAGAAGTTAGAGGAAAGCACAAAGTTTTGCCTTGCTATGATAACAGGGAATTGTCATGGCTTAAATTTAATGAAAGAGTTTTAGATGAAGCCAGTGATGAAGATGTTCCGTTGTGTGAAAGATTAACTTTTGTAAGTATTTTTTCAACTAATCTTGACGAATTTTATAGAGTTAGAGTAGGTTCAATTTATGATCAGATGATTATTTCTGACAAAAAAAGAGAAAACAAAACTTATATGACATCAAGCGAGCAGTTAGAACGCATTTTTAAAAGAACGAAGGAATTGCTAAAGAAGAAAGAGCATATATATAATGGCTTGATGAAGGAAGTTAAGAATTATGGCGTGCAGATTGTAAATTTTGATAAACTTTCAAAAGAAGAAAAAGATGGAATGGAGAATTATTTTAAGAATAATGTTATGCCGTTATTATCTCCACAGGTAATTGGAAAGAAGCATCCATTCCCATTCTTAAATAATCAGGAAATATATGCTGTTGCACTTCTTGAGTCCAAAAACAATGATAAGATTTGCATTGTTCCTTGCAGAAGTAGTGTTTTTAACAGGCTTGTTCAAATAGTGCCGGGTAGTGGCAGATATATGCTTATTGAAGAACTTATACTTCATTATATGCCTATGATTTTTGAAAACTATACAGTAAAAAGCAAGTCTTTAATAAGAATTACAAGAAACGCAGACATTGATATTGATGAGATTTTTGCAGACGAAGACATTAGTTACAGAGAATCAATGGAAGAAATGATTAGAATGCGTACAAAGCTTTGCCCAATAAGAATGGAATATTCAAGAGTGTTAGATGAAAAGGTTATTAGAAGTCTTTGTAAAGAATTAAATCTTAAAAAAGAGCAGACTTTCCATCAGGAAACACCACTTGATTTTGATTTCGTATTTAAGATTCAGGATATGCTTAGAAACAGAAAAGAATTATTCTTTAAGAGAAGGATTCCACAGGTTTCTACAGCAATTGACAAAACACAACCTATGATTGATCAGATTGAAAAGAAAGACATTCTGTTAAGTTATCCTTTTGAAAGCATGACAAGTTTTATTAATCTTTTAAAGGAAGCTGCCGCAGATCCAAATGTTGCTTCAATAAAGATGACTCTTTATAGAGTTGCCAAAAACTCACAGGTAGTTGAGGCTTTAATTGACGCGGCCGAAAACGGAAAAGAAGTTGTGGTAATGGTTGAACTTAGAGCAAGATTTGATGAACAGAACAATATTGAGTGGTCAAGGAGAATGGAAGATGCAGGATGCAGAATTATTTACGGAATCGACCATACAAAAGTTCATTCAAAAATTTGTCTTATTTCATATAAGAAAGACAATCAGGTTAAGCATATTACACAGGTTGGAACAGGCAATTATAACGAGAAGACGTCAAAGCTTTACACTGACTTGTCATTGATGACAGCTAACGAAGATATTGCTAAAGAAGTAGCAGAAGTCTTCAACAAAATATGTTTGGAACAGGTAGTTGAAGAAACAGAGCATCTTCTTGTATCACCTAAATGTATGCAGAGCAAAATAGTGGAGCTTATTGACAATGAAATCGAAAAAATTGCAGAAGGTAAGGAAGGATACATAGGATTTAAGTGCAACTCACTTACTGATAAAGTTATAATTAAAAAACTTATTGAAGCTTCTAACAAAGGTGTAAAGGTTGATATGGTTATAAGAGGAATTAGTTGTCTTATAGCCGGCGTTCCGGGATATACCGAAAACATAACAATAAAAAGTATAGTTGGAAGATATCTTGAACATTCAAGAATCTATATTTTCGGTAAGGAGCCTTTGGACAAAATATATATATCTTCAGCAGACTTAATGACAAGAAACACAGTCAGAAGAGTAGAAGTTGCTGCACCAATATACGATGAAGCAATAAAGAAACGTATAAGAGGTATGTTTAACATAATGCTTTCAGATAACGTAAAAGGAAGAAGAATGAAGCCTAATGGAAAATATTGCAAAGACGAAATCACAGGCGAAGCAATCAATTCACAGGAATACTTCTTTGAGGAAGCTTATGGAGAACATAAGGTAGAGAAATATTGAATGGTTAATTGATTTCCTGACAGCTTTTTCTTTGGAAGTAAGGTGATTCTTTGAAGATTTATCTTCTCATTTTCCGTACAAAGTCGTCCGGGGCGGTGTCCACGCCACGGGGTCCAGTATACTTATGATTGTTGTAGGAATTACGTGTCATATGAAAGAAACATTGTGTCACACGTAATTTATTGAAGAAATCTTTGATATTTTGCCTGCGATTACGTGTCACATGAAGTAAATGCTGTGTCACACGTAATTCAATGAAGAAATCTAGAAAATTCGTCTAAAATTACGTGTCATATGAAAGAAATATTGTGACACACGTAATCAGAAGCAAAAAGCTTGCTATCACGTGAAAAATTACGTGTTAGCAAAAGAAATTATCATATGACAAGTAATTGAAAATACAATTACGGATTGCGAGACAAAATCACCCCTGGAAAACGTAAAATATGTCAATTTTCTTCTCCAATAACCACCGATTACGGAATCTAGCAACCGAAACACTATATAATCCGTAAATCATAGAAAAAAGCTTGTCTGTTCGTCACCGATTACGGAATCTAGCAACTGAAACGCGCTATATAATCTGTAAATGAAAGAAAAGGTTTGTCCCAATCACTGGTTATACAATACCGACACAATATTCTGACAACAAAAAACACAGGGCTGATTCACAGCCCTGTGCCATTGTCATTATATCTTGTTTTAATAATGGTTTTAATATATCCAAATATCAATATACTAATATATCAATATATCCAAACCTGAATTATTCAATTATTGTTCCGACTTTTCCACGGATTCCTTCTTTAGCTTTTGAAAGGTTTGTAATTATAGCCTTACGTCCCTTGCCGGCTAATACGAATGAAAGTGAAGCATCAATCTTAGGTAATGATGTTACAGGATCAAAGTGTCCTTCATCGATTAACTTCTGAGCTTCTTCAGCAGTAAGGTTCTTTAATTCTTCCTGTGTGCCGTTGTTGTCGATTGTAAGGTAATCGTTTGATGTAAGAATCATAAGAGCAGAAGCGTCTAACATGTCAGCTAACTTAGCTGCTGTGTAGTCTTTTTCAATAACTGCGCTGGCACCCTTTAAACCTGTACGCTGTTCAAGAACAGGAATTCCGCCACCACCTGCTGCAATAACAAGCTGGTGAGCATCAACTAAAGCCTTGATAGCATCAATTTCATAAATATCAATAGGCTTAGGGCTGGCAATTATTCTTCTATAACCATCCTGATCCTCTTCGTATTCAACATAGTTACCTTTCTTCTTTTCGTTTTCAGCTTCTTCCTTAGTCATTAATCTGCCGATAACCTTAGAAGGAGCATTGAAAGCTCTATCGAAAGGATCAACACGAACCTGAGTGATAATAGTACTTACAGGTTTGTAAATTCCTCTGTGAAGTAATTCAGTACGAATAGCATTCTGAAGGTCAAAACCGATATATCCCTGACTCATTGCACCACAAATTGACATAGGAGCAACTGTTCTGTCAGGATCAAGTCTTGAATATTCAGTCATGGCTGTCTGAATCATACCAACCTGTGGTCCATTACTGTGAGTAATAATAACTTCATATTTTTCTTCTACTAAATCAGCAATAGCCTTTGCTGCTGCCTTTACACGTTCCTGCTGCTTAGGAAATGATTCACTGAAAGCATTTCTTCCTAAAGCAACAACTACTTTTTTATTCTCCATAATACTGTCTCCTTAAACGTAAAAACTATAAAATTATTTTAAGATAAATTAGCACAAAATGCAATATTATTAGTCAAGTTGGTCAGATAAAATCTCCCATTGATCCATAAGTGCATCTAATCGTTCACTTATTTCATTCTGTTCTTTGCTAATTTCGTTAAGTTTTGCGGAATTAGTGGAAACAGCAGGATCTGCTAATAACTCATCCAGTTCATTTAATCTGTCTTCTTTTTCTTTAATTTCTTTTTCGACTTTTGAAATATCATTTTTCAATTTCCTAGTCCTTGCGGCTTCAGCCTTCCTTTCTAAATAATCCTGCTTGCCGGAAGAAGTAGAAGTAACTTTTTTCTCCTCTTCAATGGCAGGCGCATATGTTTTGGTTAACTCTTCGCATTTTTCTTCGTAATAATCGTAGTTGCCAAGATAGTTAATTATTTTAGTATTTGTAAGTTCAAGAATTCTTGAAGCAGTCTGGTTAATAAAATAACGGTCATGAGATACATAGAAAACAGTTCCGGTATAATTATTAATGGCATTTTCAAGAATTTCTTTAGATGTCATATCCAAATGGTTAGTAGGTTCGTCAAGGATAATAAGATTAGCCTCTGAAAGCATAAGCTTAGCAAGAGAAAGACGACCTTTTTCGCCTCCGCTTAAATCCTTTACAAGTTTGAAAACATCATCTCCGGTAAACATAAAAGCAGCAAGAGTATTTCTAATCTTAGTATTAGTCATATCAGGGTAAGCATCAGCAATTTCCTCGAATAGAGTGTTAGAATCTTCAAGGTTGTGATGTTCCTGATCATAATATCCTATATGAACGTTAGTTCCAAGCTTTACAGTTCCGGCATCAGCACTGATAATATCATTAATAATCTTAAGAATAGTAGTTTTTCCTGTTCCGTTATCGCCAATTAAGGCAACGTGTTCACCACGTTTGATTTCAAAACTAATATCGGAAAAAAGATGAAGATTATCAAATGATTTTGAAAGTCCTTCAACTGTCAAAACATCATTACCGCTTATACAGTCAGGTTCTAACTTAATATTCATTACATCTTTTAATTCTTCAGGTTTATCAATTCGTTCCATATTGGCAAGAGCCTTTTCACGGCTTTCAGCACGCTTATAGAACTTTTCCTGCTTATAAGAACGAAGCTTTGCAATAACCTCTTCCTGGTGCTTGATTTCACTTTGCTGTTTCAGGTAAAGATTCAGCTGTGCCTGACGTAATTGTTTTTTCTTAACCGAAAAATCAGAGTAGTTGCCATCATAAACGTGGCAGTGTGTATTTTCAATTTCAATTACCTTAGTAACTATTTTGTCGAGAAAATATCTGTCGTGGGCAATTATGAGAACTGCACCATTATAGTTAGATAAATATGTTTCAAGCCACTTGATTGAAGTAAGGTCTAAGTGGTTGGTAGGTTCATCAAGCATAATAATGTCAGGCTTTTCAAGAAGAAGCTTGCAAAGGGCAACTCTTGTTTTCTGACCGCCGGAAAGAGTGCCAACCTCTCTGTTAAAGTCATCCTCAGTAAAACCTAAACCTTTAATAACACCTTCGATTTCACTTTTGTATGAATAACCATTAAGTAATTGAAAGCGATGTTCCAAATTAGTGTAATTTTCCATAAGCTTGTGAAGTTCATCACCTGAAACACCGGACATTGCCTTTTCATATTCAACAAGTTTCTTTTCCATATTTATAATGTCAGCCTTAACGGATTTTACTTCATCATAGATTGAATTGTGTGAAGCAAGATCTTGGTACTGAGCAAGATATCCTATAGTCTTGTTTTTACCAAGGGTGATTGTACCGTTATCAGCACTAAGTTCACCCATTATAATTTTCATAATAGTAGATTTGCCTGCTCCGTTATTACCGACAATGGCAGCTTTCTCACCATCATTTACGAAAAAAGAGCAGTCGTCCAAAATTGTATCTACACCGTAAGATTTAGATATATGATTACATGATAATATCATGATAAATCCTCCTAAAATATTTGTGTTTGCTAACAGTGAACAGTTTACCATAAAAAGACAAAATTTTAAACATATTAGAATGACAAATATTTGACAATCTTTAGGCTAATAACTATAATTGAAACTATATATTGTAGTCTGGGGATAGTGTCGGATTACAAGCACTTAAGCAAGGAGAATAATTAATGAACAAAATATCAAAGGCGGTGGTTACAAGGCTGCCCCGATATTATAGATATTTAGATGAGTTGCGCCAGCAGAATGTGGAGCGTATATCTTCTAAGGAACTGAGTAAACTTATGAATGTAACTGCTTCTCAGATTAGACAGGATTTAAACAATTTTGGTGGTTTCGGGCAGCAGGGATACGGATATAATGTACAGTATCTATATGATGAAATCGGAAAACTTTTAGGACTTGATGTAAAGCACAAGATGATAATAGTTGGAGCGGGAAATCTTGGTCAGGCTATTGCAAACTACGGTAACTTTAGAAACAGAGGATTTGAAATTGCTGCATTGTTTGACAAGAATCCTGATTTAATAGGAAAGAAGACAGCTCACGGTCAGATTTTGGATATTGCAGATATTTATGATTATGTAAAAAAATATAACGTGGAAATTGTTGCATTAACATTGCCAAAGGGACCGGCTAAAAAGATAGCACAAAAGCTTGTAGAGTGTGGAGTAAAGGCTTTTTGGAACTTTGCACATACAGATTTAAGTTTTTCAGACGATATTATAGTAGAAAATGTTCACTTATCAGAAAGTTTAATGAAGCTTACATATAGAATTTCAGAAAAGAACGATTCTAAGGAGTAATATATGAAAAATATTGTTACAGGTACAGATATGAAAAAGGTAGACAGTTATACCATTAATACAATTGGAATACCGTCATTAGTTTTAATGGAAAGGGCTGCACTGAGTGTGGCAGAGATTGTCTGCAAAAACCAGTTAAAGGATAAGAAAATACTTGTGGTAGCAGGTGTTGGAAACAATGGGGCAGATGGTGTCGCAATCTGTCGAATATTACATTTAAAAGGTTACAACACAGAGTTGTACATTTTAGGTGACATATCAAAAGCCAGTACAGAATTTAAACAGCAGCTTTCCATTGCGCATAATATTGGAATTAACATAGTTGGTGATTATAACGATGCAGATGTTATTATTGACAGTATTTTTGGAGTAGGCTTATCCCGTAATGTGGAAGGTGTATATAAAGATGTTATTTCAAAAATCAATAAGGGAAGGAACATTGTATATTCAGTTGATATTCCGTCAGGTGTTAGTGCGGACACAGGTAAAATCTGTGGCGTTGCAGTAAAGGCTAATTGCACTGTAACTTTTGGAAGTTATAAAATTGGTACTGTTTTATATCCTGGAGCAGAATATTGCGGTCAGGTTGTTGTGGCAGATATCGGATTCCCTCAGGAAGCTTATGAACAGATAGAAGAGCAGGTTAAAACTGCAACATTAGAGGATTTTAATTTTATTCCACCAAGACCTAATTATTCTAATAAAGGCACATATGGCAAGATTTTGATTATCGCAGGAAGTAAGGATATTTCCGGTGCGGCGGTTCTTTGTGCTGAAGCGGCATTTAGAGTTGGGGCAGGATTAGTTCGTGTATTTACTGCAGAACAGAACAGACAGATTATTCAAAGATTACTTCCGGAAGCAATGGTGAATACTTATGATGTACATCAATTTAATATGAAATCATTGGAAGCATGCCTTAAGTGGTGTGATGTTGTTGCCATTGGACCGGGAATTGGAACAGGCGTAATTCAAAAGAACATGATTGAAAAAGTTCTTGAATATAATTTGCCAACAGTTATAGATGCAGATGGGATTAACAATATTTCAGAAGACGAAAGATTGAAAAAGAAGTTACACAAGAATGTTGTAATTACACCTCATTTGGGAGAAATGAGCAGATTTTTAAATATTCCGGTTGAGGAGATTGCTTCTAATCTGATTAAATATGGAAGAGAAGTTAACTATAAATACAACATTAATTGTATTTTAAAGGATGCAAGAACAGTTATTACAACGGAACAGGAGACTTTCATTAATCTGTCAGGTAACAGTGGAATGGCTACAGCAGGTTCAGGCGATGTTTTAACAGGGATAGTTGCGGCGCTTATAGGCATAGGTGTTGAATTTAATAACGCAACTGTTTTAGCACCATACATTCACGGATTGGCGGGGGATAAAGCCATGGAATATGTGTCAAAGACATCAATGATGGCAACAGATATTATTGAAGGAATAAAGATTTTATTTAAAGGAATGAGATAATGAAAGATATAGAAAAATACTTTAGAGTATATGCTGAAGTAAATTTAGATGCAATAATTAAAAACATAGAAATGATGAGAGAAAAAATTAAACCTGAAACAGGAATTGTAGGAGTTATTAAGACAGATGGATATGGTCATGGAGCTGTACCCATTGCAAAAGCACTTGAAAATGAATGCGTTGGTTATGCAGTAGCAACAGCTTGGGAAGGACACAATCTTAGAAGACACGGCATTGATAAGCCGTTGTACATACTGGGAGTTGTTCCTGAAAGCTTGTGCGATTTAGTAATTAACGAAGAAATGTTACCACCTATATTTACATATAAGATGGCTAAAGCTTTTTCAGATCACGCAGTTAAGTTAAACAAAACAGTTAAATTTAACATTGCAGTTGACACGGGAATGAGCAGAATCGGTTATATTCCAAGTGAAGAAGCAGTAAACGAGGTTGTAGAAATAAGCAAGCTTCCAAATGTGGAGATTGAATCTGCATTTACTCATTTTGCAAAGGCTGATTATGTCGATAAGTCTTTTGCTGAAAAGCAGTTTAAGGAATATAATGATTTTATTGCCAAGGTAGAAGCAAAAGGTGTTAAAATACCAATTCATCAGTGTGCAAACAGTGCAGCTATGATGGAAATGCCTGAAACTTCCCTTACAATTTCAAGAGCAGGAATCTCAATGTATGGTTTGTATCCATCAGAAGAGATGGATAAGGATAATATGAAATTAATACCTGCAATGTCTATATACAGTCATGTTGTATATGTTAAGAACATTGAAAAAGGCAGAGGCGTAAGCTATGGTCAGACATTTGTGGCAGATAAGCCGATGACAATAGCAACTATTCCTGTTGGATACGGAGACGGATATCCACGAAACTTAAGCAATAAAGGCTATGTTCTAATTAATGGCAAGAAATGCAACATTCTTGGAAGAGTTTGCATGGACCAGTTTATGGTTGATGTAACAGGTATGGACGTTAAGGAAGGGGACAAGGTTACTCTTGCAGGAAAAGATGGTTCAGAGGAAATATTAATTGATGATTTGGCAGCGTTAGCCGGAACATTTAATTATGAGTTTGTCTGTGACCTTGGAAAAAGAGTGCCAAGAGTATTTGTTAAAGATGGCAAAATAGTTGGCACAAAGGACTACTTTGAAGATGATTATGAAGTAGAAATATAATTTTTTATTATATTTTGAATACACATTACAAAAATTGGAATACTTATATATAAATAAACAATTTTTGGAGTGTGAAATGGTTATTAGACGAGGGGATATATATTATGCAGATCTGCGACCTGTTGTAGGCTCTGAGCAGGGAGGAATAAGACCTGTTCTGGTTATTCAAAACGATACGGGAAACAGGCACAGTCCAACAGTAATTGTTGCGGCAATTACATCAAAAATGACTAAGGCTAAACTGCCGACTCATGTAAAAATAGACTGTGACAAATGCAATATTATAAAAGATTCAATTATTTTATTGGAGCAGTTAAGAACAATCGACAAGAAGCGATTGAAAGATAAGGTTTGTCATTTAGACAGCGAAATGCTTAAAATAGTGGACAAAGCATTATTAATTAGTTTGGAATTAGATACATAAGCTTAGTTGACTATTAATATATAAAATGTTAAAATTTCTAGTGGCTTAAATTAGAAATAGAAATAAAGAAGATTACGGAAGAGAGGATTAATATGTCAGGACATTCAAAATTTGCGAATATTAAACATAAGAAAGAAAAGAATGATGCAGCAAAAGGTAAGATGTTTACAATCATCGGAAAAGAAATCGCTGTAGCAGTTAAGGAAGGCGGAGCAGATCCAAATAATAACAGCAAGCTTCGTGATGTTATTGCAAAGGCAAAAGCAAACAACATGCCTAATGACACAATTGAAAGAGGAATTAAGAAAGCAGCAGGAAATGCAAGTGCAATTAACTATGAAACAGTAAGATATGAAGGATATGGTCCTAATGGTATTGCAATTATTGTTGATGCACTTACAGACAACAGAAACAGAACAGCAGCTAATGTTAGAAACTGTTTCACAAAAGGTGGTGGAAATGTAGGAACACAGGGTTGTGTAGCATATATGTTCGACGAAAAGGGACAGATTATCATTGATAAGGAAGAATGTGATATGGATCCTGATGAACTTATGATGACTGCAATTGATGCAGGAGCTGAAGATTTCCAGGACGAAGAAGACAGCTATGAAGTTATTACAGATCCTAACGAATTTAGCGTAGTAAGAGAAGCATTAGAAGCAGCTGGAGTTGCTATGGCACAGGCTGAAGTTACAATGATTCCACAGAATTATGTTGAATTAACAGATGATGAAGCAATTAAGAAGATGAACATTATTATTGACAGACTTGATGAAGATGAAGATGTTCAGCAGGTATATCATAACTGGGATGAATAATATTAGAAATATTTACATATAAAAAAGATGGTTTCAAGCGTTAAAGAAAATAAAGTTTGAAACCATTTTTTATTACAAAGATTGAAATTAGTATATAAAAGAAGCTATAGGGATAGGTAACCTATAGCTTCATAGGATTAGAAGAATAGTCAAGAGAGTTAATAAAGGCTATTCTTCATATAGTGTATGAAAAATCTGTTCTGTAAGTTCATCTATTAAAGGTTCATCAGCATTTTCAAATTCCATCATAAGAGCCTTCTTAATACGTTCAGCTCTTGAAAAGAAAAGAATTTCATCAGGCTGGCTTAAGTCAAGTCCCTGATCTAAATCGCTAATTTTCAAATTATCATTAGCCCAGGTATTAATGCTGTCAATAAGTTTATCCTCTTCAGCAGCTTCAATCTTAACCTGCTTAGCATGCATAAAAGAAACAATTCCGGCTATTACAAAAATAATAAAAACACCACCCATTACAGAGTAGAACAACCATGAAGTTTCTGCACTGATTGGAAGAACAATAACCTTGGCAATAATTAAAGCCATAAGAACAAGTCCAACTCCACCAACAATAAGCATTGTTGCAGCAGAAGATTTAATGTCTTCATATTTGTCTGAAAGTTTCACATAGCTGTTGACCTTATCAGTTGAAAAAACATCAATGTTAGGAACGTACTGTGATTCTTTATTATCTGTTGTTCCGTTATAATCTTCATTAGTTAAATTATTATCTAAATTATCATTTTCAGAAGCTGTTTCAGCTTCATTTAAAATATTATTATTATCAGCCATATTAATTCTCCGTTCTGTAAATATCTTATAAAATAAGTATAAACTAAAACTAAATTTATAACAAGTAAATAACTGATTTTGATAAAAATAAACAGTCAATAAAATAAAAAAGTCTGCGAGTAGTTAATTAATAAAAAATAAGAATACACCGGGCAAAGAAAATATGGGGGGAGAAAATGAAAAAATATTAACGGATTGTATTTTAAAATGTATAATACCCGGACAAAACATTGTAATTAAGATTGAGAACATAAAATCCATATGGTAAGATGTTAATATAAATCGGACGAATATGGGAGAAAAAAATGGAAAAACAGAAAACGTATGGGTTTTTAAATAATTTTATTTATGCCCTGAATATTGAGAGAAAGAGTAACTTAAGACTACTGGCAATTACATTAATTAAGCCTATAGGAGACATAGTGGGTACTTTGTTAAATTCATATGCTCCTAAATATGTGCTGTCATTTATTGAGGATGATTTGCCATTTAACACAATAATTATGTATACAGTAATTATTTGCTTAATAATGATGATTTTAGATGTTATCAGCACTACATGTTACAACAGTTTCGAGTTTGAATATCGAAAGACAGAAGGCTATGTTGAAAAGAAGAGAATGGACAAGTTATTTCATACTGACTTTAAAAACATGGAATCACCGGATTTTCTTGATTATGCCCAAAGAGCAAAAACAGCATTGAACAGAGGCAAAGGATTTCATGGAGTTTTATACCAAAGTAGAAATTTTATTGCCCAGGGAACATTAATGATTTTGTCAGCGGCATTAATAGGGATCCAAAATCTATTAATGATGATAATTTTCATTGTAATATCTTTTGGAATAGTAAAGATTTCATCTTTCTTTACAAAAAGAGATAAGATCAAGTTTTCAGATGCAATGGCACCAACATGGCGTAAAATGAATTACTTAGAGTCAACTACAAAGAATTTCGATTTTGCAAAAGATATCAGACTTTTTAATATGTCAAATGCATTTTTCAATCAGTTATCAGGTGTAAATGAAACATACAAAGAATTAAACAGGAAGCATCACAACAGAATGGTTTTGTGGGAAGTAAGCCTTGGATCAGTATTGACTGTTCAGAAGATTCTTATGTACACATGGCTTGTTTACAATGTTGTTACAGGTTCGTATCAGATATCGGATTTTGTTCTTTATGTTGGACTTGTATCTACATTCCATGCGTCAGTAGGATATGTTAACTGGATTTATTCAGATATGAGGACTAATAGTCTTATGATTAATGATTACAGAAACTTTGTTGATTGGAAGGAAGACAGGGAAACAGCAGATGAAAAAGATGGTCACATTACAGAAATAAATCTTGATAAGTTTGAATTTAGATTTGAAAATGTAAGTTTTAAGTATCCGGGACACGATAATTATGTCTTAAAGAATGTTAATCTAACCATTAAGAATGGAGCGAAACTTGCGGTAGTTGGCGTTAACGGTGCCGGAAAAACTACTTTCATAAAACTTATGATGAAGTTGTACGAACCAAGTGAAGGAAGAATCCTTTTAAATGATGTTGACATAAAAGAATACAACAGGGAAGAATATTTTAAACTGTTTTCACCTGTATTCCAAAATGTGGAATGCTTTGCAATGCCAATCTATCAGAATATTTCATTTGCCGAGGAAGACAAAACTGATATGAATAAGATAAATGAGGTGCTGGAGCAAAGTGGGTTAAGTGAAAAAATCAATTCATACGAAAAGGGCATACATACTAATTTATTAAAAATTTTTGATAAAGAAGGAATTGATTTGTCAGGAGGGGAAAAACAGCGACTTGCCATGGCAAGGGCTTTGTATAAAGATGGAAAAGTTATTATTTTGGACGAACCTACAGCAGCACTTGATGCGTTGGCAGAGGACAGAATGTATCGTGAATTTGAAAATATGATTCATGGGAAAACAGCAGTTTTTATTTCACACAGACTTGGAAGTACAAGGTTCTGCGACAAGATTGCAATGTTTGAAGATGGAACAATTGTTGAGGAAGGAACTCACGAAGAACTAATGGCTAAGAATGGAAAATATGCTTATATGTTTGGCATTCAGTCACAATATTATGATGAAAAACAAAAAAACAGCGATAATGTGGAAGATGCTGATTTAGAAATCAATGAAGGTGCAGAAGCATTAAAAGTTGAAATGGAGGGAGGACAGTAGTATGAAAAATAATAAAGATAATATCCGTTGCTTTAAGTTTTTTGGAAAATTTGCGTGGCAGAATGACAAGAAATACTATGCCTTTCTTGTTTTAAGCATAATTGTAAATTCACTGTCTCCCTTTGTAACAATTCTTGGAACCCAGTATCTTATTGATGAAATTGCAGATGAATCTAAGAGAAATATGTTTTGGATTGTGTTTTGGGTAGCTTTTATTTGTGTTGGAAATTTTGTTTGTGCAAACATTAAAAAGTGGACTGGAGAAAATATATCCAGAATTTGCGAAAAGTTTGACAGAATGTTTAAAACTAATTTGTGTATGAATTGCATTAAGATGAAGTTCAAAAATACAGAGGACACAGATGTTTTAGATGTTATTAAGAATGCGGAAAGATCATTAAATGAAACAGGACAGATAAATGGTCTTATTACAGCACTGGGAAACATTATCAGCAACTTCTTTGTGGCATTAGGTGTCGTAGTTCTTGTTTGTACAAGGATTCCGTGGTTGATGATTCCTGTAATTATTTCTTTTGCAGTAAACTCTTATACCACATCGAAAGTAAACAAGGGCAGACGTAAGTTCTTCAAAGAAATGAGCAATGTGGAAAGAGGCAGTACATATTTTAATACTGAATTGCAGGAAAGCAGATATGCAAAGGACATTCGTCTTTATGACGCGTCAGAAATATTTGAAAAGAAATATGACGGCTATGTGGACAGAATATATGATACAAGTAAAAAATATTTCATGGGATTTTTGAAATATAGGAATGTAAATAATATATTTTATTCTGTAAGTGATATGACCATTTATATATTTCTGGTGGTAAATATTTTTAACAAGACCATTTCCATTGGCGAGTTTTCAAGTTTATTTCAGGCTACAGGCGAGTTTGCAAGTGCAATTAGAAACATAGTTAATTCATATCTTGAAATGAATTATACATCTTCAGTTTTAAAGTTCTATATTGATTTTGTTGAAAGTGTAGCTGTTGAAGACAATGAATTTGATGGTTCAGTAGCGGGAAATAGATTGTCAGACAATATAACTTTAGAAGAAACAGAAAATATTTTGACAGACTTTAATAAGTGTGAAATTGAATTTAAGGACGTAAGTTTTAAATATCCAAACACAGAAAAATATATTCTTAAAAACGTGTCAGCAACAATTAAGTCAGGAGAACATGTTGCCATTGTAGGAAAAAATGGCGCCGGGAAGACTACCTTCATAAAGTTACTATGCCATTTGTACGACAATTACGAAGGAAAAATATTAATAAACGGAAGGGAAGCCGGAGAGTACAGTTTTATGGAATATATAAGATTGTTGTCAGTGGTATTTCAGGATTTCAGACTTTTTGCTTTTACAATAAAGGAAAATGTAACAGTTTTTCAGGACAAAAAAGTTGACTTAGAAGAAATATACAAGATTGCAGGAATTGAGGATTGGATTACCAGCCTAGAAGAAAAAGATTCCACACATATCTATAAAATGTTTGTGGAAAACGGCGTTGAACCGTCAGGCGGTCAGGCTCAGAAACTTGCCATCGCAAGAGCATTGTATAAGAATGCACCTATAGTTGTTCTTGATGAACCTACGGCAGCACTTGATCCTATTTCTGAATATGAAGTATACAAGAACTTTGACAAACTGGTCCATGGAAAAACAGCAATTTACATTTCTCACAGACTATCATCATGCAGATTCTGCGATAGAATAATAGTTCTGGAGGATGGTTCAGTAGTTGAAGAGGGAAGCCATGAGAAATTAATAGAAAATACCGAGGGATTGTATTTTAAAATGTATAATACCCAGGCGAAACATTATAGTTAAATAAAATGATAAAAGAGGAACTAGAAGGATAAATTGTAAAGATTAAAAGTTCTTTCAAATTAGAATGTAGCTTGAAATCAATAAGGTTCAAAGTTATTTAGAATTAGAAAGTAACTTGAAATTAATAAGATTTATTATAAGAATTAACTAAGGAATGGACTAATGAAGATAACAGTTTTAACAGTTGGAAAAATTAAAGAAAAGTTTTACACAGCAGCCATTGATGAGTATTCAAAGCGATTATCAAGATACTGTAAACTTAATATTATTCAGGTGGCAGACGAGAAGACCATCGAGAATAGTACTGAGAAAGAGATGGATATTATAAAAGCTAAGGAAGGCGAGAGAATTCTCAAAAATATTCCCGATGATGCTTTTGTAATAACATTGGAAATCAATGGCAAGATGCTTGATTCAGAAGAACTTGCCGACAAAATTAACAAGTTGGGAATAATGGGCGAAAGCCATATTGTGTTTGTAATCGGTGGTTCCTTAGGATTGCATCAGGACGTTTCAAAGAGAGCAAACTTTAAACTTAGCTTTTCTAAGATGACTTTTCCACACCAGTTAATGAGAGTTATTTTGTTAGAGCAGATTTATAGAAGTTATAGAATAATAAATAACGAACCTTATCACAAATAAGAAACTAAATAATAAAACCATTGCATCGAAATTAGATTAGTCTATAGGATTTAGGCAACGGACCAAAAGGTATAATCCCTACAGATTTAGAAAAAACTAAATCTGTAGGGATTTTTGCTGTAGAGATATTAAAGAATATGGTAAAAATTTTTAATTGAGAAGCTAGAAGTATAACAAACTAGTTGGGAAATTTTATCAAAAACAGTGCTTGCAATATTCCTAAAGTTAGGATATTATAATGACAGTTAGAAAAAACTAACCAAGAATAAATCATTTTGAACCGGATTTATAGGGGGAGGTGTAGTAGCCTCTTCCGTATAAGTCTAAAGGAGGATGCTTATGAGCAGAAATAATGTTTTGGAAAAGTACATAATTGATTTATGCTCACCTACATTGGCATCACTTAAAACAGCAAGTTTAATTAATTGTTACTTCATAAATGAAAAACAACTTGAAAAAGACATGGCAGAATTAAATCTTTTGCTTAACGGCAAAGGAATAAAAATCCAAACTCTTCGTAAAAGTAAAAAATCAGTCCTTATTTATGTATATAGAATAGATATGTTGGCGAAGGATTTAATGAAGCCGGGGGTTAAAGAGGTGTTGACCTATTACGGGTACGACAGTACAGAGCCTGAGAAGGCTATTGAAAAACTTAAAATGAGATTAAGTGAAACTACAGAGTTCCCTCACGAAATTGGATTGTTCTTAGGATATCCGGTGGGGGACGTTGTAGGATTCATAAAAAACAAGGGGAAAAATTTTAAGTGCTGTGGATGTTGGAAAGTTTATTGCGACCAGTGTGAAGCTGAGCGTAGATTTGAACTTTTCAATAAATGTACAAGAATTTACATGAAACAGTGGAAAGCCGGCAAGAGCGTTTTAAAACTTACGGTAGCATAAAATAGTTATATATTAGGACTTTGAAAGAAAATATATAATATATGTTATATATGAAATAAATTGTATGGAAAATCATTACATATTAGAAACTTAAAAATATATAATAAACGTTATATATAATAAAAAATGAAAATAATAAAAAAGTCCCTATACATATAAATCATTTCAATACAGGAAAGGAAGACAAAAATGAGTAAGGTAGCAGTAGTTTTTTGGAGTGGAACAGGAAATACAGGAATTATGGCAACTAAGGTTGCAGAAGGAGTAACAGAAGCAGGCGGAGAAGCAACAATTCTTCCTGCAGACCAGTTTAACGCAGAAATGATGGATTCATATGATGCCATTGCATTTGGTTGTCCTTCAATGGGAGCTGAACAGCTTGAAGAAAGTGAATTTGAACCAATGTTTATGGAATGTGAACCTAAGTTAAAAGGCAAAAAGATTGCTTTGTTTGGTTCTTACGGATGGGGTGATGGTGAATGGATGCGTACATGGGAAGAAACATGTATCGGTGATGGAGCCGTTATGGCGTGTGATTTCGTAATCTGTCAGGAAACACCTGATGAAGAAGCAGAAAGTGAATGCAAAAACTTAGGCAAAGCTCTAATTTAGATTTAATAAATGATCTTTCACAGGCACTTGAAACTATATAGAAGTATATAATTACAGCGGCAAAAATCTTGTTGTGTAATATATATAAACTGTACAAAAGGGAGACTTTGCATAAGACTTAAGTTTTATGCAAGTCTCCTTTTTGTTTAAAGTTTATTTATTTAAAATTTCATCAACCAATGCACTAACACTATCCATATCAGCATCCTTTAATGTAGACTTGATTGTTACTGTGTTATCGCATATTGTAATATTTTTCATGTTTTCAACAAATCCTTTCATAGCCCTTGCAGCACATGGAGCCCATGAACCGTTTTCTACGAGCCCTACAGTTCTGTTCTGGTAAGCCTTTTGTGAAAGTCTGTTAAGAAAGTCTTCCATAGGTGGAAAAATACCACCATCATATGAAGAAGCAGCAATAATAAGTTTGCTATATCTGAAAGCATCTTCAATGGCCTCAGCCATATCATCTCTTGTTAAGTCAGTAATGGCAACTTTAGGAGCACCTTTTTCCTCTAAAGTTTTTGCAATTAATTTGGCAGCTTTTTCAGTGTTGCCGTGAATTGAAGCATATGCAACAAGAACGCCTTCGTCCTCAGGCTGATAGCTGCTCCAAGTGTTATATTTATCAATGTAATATCCAAGATTCTCTTTAAGAATTGGTCCGTGAAGAGGGCAAATCGTCTTGATATCAAGATTTGCAGCTTTCTTTAAAAGAGTTTGAACAGGAGCACCGTATTTACCAACTATGTTAAAGTAATATCTTCTAGCCTCACAAGTCCAATCTTCATCAGCAGAAAGAGCACCAAACTTACCAAATCCGTCTGCGCTGAAAAGTATCTTTTCTTTTTCTTCATATTCAACCATTACTTCAGGCCAGTGAACCATAGGTGCCATAATAAAAGTAAGTTTATGCTCACCAAGTTCAAGTGTGTCGCCTTCTTTAACAGTAATGCAAATATCATCTAAGTTATCAATTTCAAAAAACTGTGGCATCATTGCTTTAGCTTTCATACTTAAAACCAACTTAGCTGTAGGATATTTTTCAACAAAATTCTGAATATTTGCAGCGTGGTCAGGTTCAAGATGGGAAACAACAAGGTAATCAGGTGTTTTTCCATCTAATGCCTTATTAAGATTATCAAACCATTCGTCTGTCTTTCTCTGGTCAACAGTGTCCATAACAGCAATTTTTTCATCCATAATAATGTACGAATTGTATGAAACCCCGTTAGGAACAATATACTGGCTCTCGAAAAGATCTAAAGTAGTATCATCTGCACCAATGTATTTAATAGAATCTGAAATATATGTATCGCTCATATGTGCCTCCTAAAAATTATATAAGTGGGACAAAAATTGCCCCCTGCGTACTACAGTATAAATAGTAATATAATATGGAAAAATATACAAGAACTTGACAAAATTAAGTAAAAGATTTAGAGTACTAATATAATACCTACCAAATAAGTAGGAAAAGTACAAATTACATTAAAATCATAAAAATCGGGAAAAGAAATTATAAAAGAGAAAAGGAAGAGAAAAATGAATTTATCAAAGAAAAGCAGATACGGATTAACAGCCTTAATAGATTTATCAATTCATTCTACAAAAGGTCATGTTTCATTAATAAGCATTGCAGAAAGAAACGGAATTTCACCACAGTATTTGGAACATATTTTTGCCTCATTAAGACGTGCAGGAATTATTAAGAGTATAAAAGGTGCTCAGGGCGGATATTTACTTGGGGACAGCCCTTCACGAATTACAGTGGCATCAATTATCGAAGCTTTAGATGGTGCATACAAAATTGAGAGAGAAGAAGTATCAGAAAGCGAAAATCCTAGAATTGCCTTAACAATTCAGAACTTAATTATTGACAAAATCAATGACAGACTGGATGAAGTACTTGAAAACACCACTTTGGCAGACTTAGAAAGCAGCTACAAAGATTATGACGAATACAATCAGGGAATGTACTACATTTAATATATTATTTCTATTAAAAGTGTTGTAATTTTTGAAATATGCTTTAAAATTAACAGAGAATAAAAAAGAAAAAAGAGAGAGTAGAAGTTATGCCAGTATTTGATTTTAACAATGCACCTGAGGAGAAAAAAGAAGTTGTATGTACATATACAACATTTAGCTCTAATGAGAAAACAACTTCAGCAGAGAAGCCAATATTAGTATTGGACAATAAGAAAAGACAGTGGAAACATCACTCAAGCGGTAAGTTCACTAATCCTACAAAAGCTACAACTTTTGAGTTTGAAGAGGAAGACGGAACAGTTACAGCAGATATTTTAAAAATAGATTCACGTTTTGTAAGTTTATTAAAGTGGCTAGGTGAAAACCATATTAATGTAAGACTTTCAGGTGAGAATACAGAGAATGGTTATGCTGTTTACAAAATCAGGGAAACAGCAGCAGGGGGAGTTACAAAGCTTTCAGCAGAAGACGGATTCCTTCAGTTTATGATTGAAAGACTTCTTGCAAGCAATCCTCCTATTGAAGAAGAACTAGACGAGGATCAGGAAGAAGAAGGGGACAGCATGAAGCTTACAAGTATTCAGAGTATTACTGACTTTATGAACTGCGCCGGAAGAACTTTACCTGATAATATCAGACTTTGGGCAAGAAGAAACTTAGCAGTTGCCCGTTCAAATGAAGTTTCACAGGAAGAAAGACATCACGCACAGAGAGCACTTTCAATTATGATGAACATTCAGTGGAAAAATAATTATTTTGAAGCTATTGATCCTGTGGAAGCAAGAAAAATATTAGACGAAGAATTATATGGTATGGAACGGGTAAAACAGCGTATTATGGAAACAATTATCCAGATTAACCGTACACATACACTTCCTGCATACGGACTTTTACTTATCGGACCTGCAGGAACAGGAAAATCACAGATAGCTTATGCGGTTGCAAGGATATTAAAACTTCCTTGGACAACACTTGATATGAGTTCAATCAACGACCCTGAACAGTTAACAGGTAGCTCACGTATTTACTCAAACGCCAAACCGGGAATTATAATGGATGCCTTCTCAATGGCAGGCGAGTCTAACCTTGTATTTATCATAAACGAATTAGACAAAGCAGCATCAGGAAAGGGTAATGGTAATCCGGCAGACGTGTTATTAACACTTCTTGACAATCTTGGCTTTACAGACAACTATATGGAATGTATGATTCCAACAGTTGGTGTTTACCCAATTGCAACAGCTAACGAGAAAGACCAGATAAGCGCGCCATTAATGTCAAGATTTGCAGTAATAGACATTCCTGACTACACAATCGAAGAAAAGAAAATTATCTTTTCAAAATTTGCACTTCCAAAGGTATTAAAGAGAATGAGCCTAAAAGAAGACGAATGTGTAATGACAGAAGAAGCACTTGATGCAGTAATGGAAATATACAAAAACACAAGCGGAATAAGAGATTTAGAACAGGCAGCCGAACATCTGGCAGCTAACGCATTATACCAAATCGAAGTAAACAATCTTAAAAAAGTAGAATTTAACGGCGAAATGGTAAAAGAACTCTTAGGCTAAGATTTTAATGGCAAAACGAAAAATTTTTTAAGTTAAAATTTTAGAACAAAAATCAATAAATTTTATAAAAAAAAAGAACAACCAACTCTAAAGAAAGTGCTTTGAGGCCGTCGGTTCTTAGAAGATAGGGCAGTGAAACTGTCATAGATTCTTAGTACCGCTACGAGCCGAGAGCAGCGGAAGCGTGCTTTCGTTGAGTTGGTTGTTCTTTTTTGTGGAAAAGTTAATCCCTATTAGGACTAAAATACATTACTCCGTTTTTAAGTTTTTTGCCTTTAAGGCTGTACAATTCGCTTACTGTTACCAGTTCGTAACCTCTCTTTTTAAGTGTTGGCAACGCCTTTATAAATCCGTCTACTGATGTCTGATGTATATCATGTAGAAGTACGATATCCCAAGCTTTTGTTTCTTTTAGGATTGTACTTGATACGTAGTTTACGTTTCTGTATTTCCAGTCAAGTGTGTCTACTGACCAGTATATCATTGGTACGCCTGCGTACTTTTCTGTTGTTTTATTATAGCTTCCATATGGTGGACGAAGTAGCGTAGGTTTCGTACCGATTACACTTTTTACTACTTTATTTGTTAAGCCAAGTTCTTTTTTGATTTGTGGCACTGATAAAGTTTTCAGGTTGCTGTGATTGTATGTATGGCTACCTATTTCCATATGAAGTTTATATTCATTCTTTAATTGTGTCTTATGTGAGTTTACACATGAGCCAACTACGAAGAATGTTGCTTTTGCATTGTTCTTGTTTAAAGCTTTAAGAAGCTTGTCTGTGTAGATTCCCGGACCGTCATCGAAAGTGAAGGCAACGTATTTTGTCTTTGCTACGGTAACTTTACATTTTACGGTTTTGCCTGTGATTTTTGATTTTAAAGTTATGTATGCCTTTCCGTTTGATTTTCCTTTTACTACACCTTTCTGGGAAACAGTAGCAACTTTTTTGTTTGATGTTTTCCAGATTAAAGGTTCGTTAACTCCTTTTTTACGCTTCTTGTATTTTACGTAAGAAGTAAGAGTTCTTTTGTCCCCCTTATTTAAACAAATAGCTTTCTTGTCTAATGAAATAGATTTTACTTTGTTGTAAATCTTTGTTGTTTCTTTAACATTGTTCTTAGCAGCTGTTGTAGTTTTAGGCTTTGTAGCTGTAGGTTTAGTAGTAGCCACCGGCTTTTTTGTAGGTTTTGTCACCGGTTTAGTAGTTGTTACCGGCTTGGTTGTAGGATCAGTAGTTACAGGTGTTGTAGTTGCAGGAATTGTTGTAACACTTGGTGTTGATTCCTGAGTAGCTTCATAAGTGTTAATGCTTTTGTTGCCTGAACTTTCATATCCGTAGATTGTTATTGTGCTAAGTAGAAGCACTGTAACTGAAATTATGCCTATAATACGTGTATTTTTCATAAGCTCCTCCTAATTATTTATAAAAATTGTTACATAAAATAATATGTGTACTTAATATTATTTTACTTTATATTTCATAAAAGTAAATAGAATAATAGCAGTTTTTTCACATATATTTTCATAAGGAGATTGAAAAGATGGAAATAATTGAAAAATATTTACCGCCTAATGTGAGAAATGCCATCAGAAATAAATGTGAAAATCAGTGGATGGATTTTAATGATATAACTGAAATTAGGCTGCGTATTAATTGCCCTTTAATAATTTTTATTAAGAATAATGAATATGTAATTTCAGAATATATTGTAAATGAGGAAGATATTAAAACAGCTTTTAATCTGATAACTGAATATTCGGCTTATTCTTTTGAAAGTAGCATTCGTAACGGATATATTACAATTCCCGGAGGACACAGAGTTGGACTTGGAGGACAGGTTGTAATGGATGATAAGGGAATTAATATAATAAAAAATATTAAATTTATGAATTACAGAATTAGCCACGACTTAAAAAACGCAGGTTGTGAATTGGTAAATAAAATTGTGGAAGAAAAAGAAAATCTTCTTATTATATCCCCGCCGGGTTTGGGAAAAACTACTTTGCTTAGAAATATTATAAGGGGTTATAGCAATTTAAAAGGAATAAATGTAACAGTTGTGGATGAAAGAAATGAAATAGGTGGAAGTTACAGGGGAGTTCCAATGATTAATTTAGGACTTAGGACGGATGTTATAAGTGATTGTACAAAGTATAGTGGCATTGTTATGGCAATAAGGTCTATGGCACCTAAAGTTATAGCTGTTGATGAAATTGGAAGTGGAGCTGATTTTAAGGCGATTGAATATGCAGTAAACAGCGGGGTAAGTGTTGTGGCAACTATTCATGGAAAAGATTTGGCAGAAGCAAGGGAAAAGCTGGGACAAGATATAGATAAGATTTTTAAAAGAAAAATAGTTATAAAAAGTATGGGGGAATATGTATGTATCTGAAAATAACAGGAATTGTTCTGATTATGATGTCAGCCTCCTTAATGGGATATTTGTTTAGCAAAGATTATATTGAAAGAATTAACAGATTAGAGCAAATACAGAAAATGCTGATTTTGCTAAAAGGGGAAATTAGTTATAGCAATAATTCTGTTCAGGAAGCTTTGGAAAATATATCGGAAATGATAGAGGGGAAGGTGGGGGAGTTTGTGACAAAAGTTCAGGAAAGTTTTAAAAAGTCAGAAATACCTTTAAGCGTGGCATGGAGTTTAGGTGTGGATAATATTTTTGATAAAAAATCATCACTAAAATCAGAGGATAAAAACAGTCTGAAAGATTTTGGCAGAGGGCTTGGAATAACTGACAGACAAACCCAGATTAATAATATTGAAAAATATCAGTCACAAATCCAATTAACAATAAAAGAATTAAAAGCAGAAAAAAATGAAAAATGTAAGTTGTACAGAATGCTTGGAATTACTTGCGGGGCATTTTTAGGAATAGTTCTTATATAGGGAGAAATATGGATATTAGTTTGATTTTTAAAATTGCTGCCGTGGGCATAATAGTTTCTGTTGTGGGTCAGATTTTAAAACATAGCGGAAGAGAAGAGCAGGCTTTTCTTACAAGTCTTGCAGGACTTATTCTTGTTCTTATGTGGATTGTGCCTTACATATATGAATTGTTCAGTACTATACAGCGTCTTTTTGAATTATAAATTAAAGGTTAGAAAATGTTAGTTATAGGAATAATGGGAATTGTTGTTGTGCTTATGGCAATTCAGTTTAAGACAATAAAACCTGAATATGGAATAATGATTTCGGTGGTAGGATGCGCTTTTATTTTCTTATATTCACTTGTAAGAGTGAATGAAATTGTGGAAATGGTAGAAAGGCTTGCCGGCATAACTTCTGTTAGCAGGGAATACATAAAAATTATTTTAAAAATAACAGGGGTGACTTTTATATCGGAAATTGCTTCGGATATAGCAAAGGATTGTGGGTATCAGGCGGTGGCAAATCAGGTTCAGATTTTTGGAAAATTATCTGTATTGGTTATAAGTTTTCCTGTTTTTACGGAACTGATTTCTTCTATTGGAAAGTTATTATCGTGAGAAAATTATTATTCCGAGAAACTTTTAGAAAAGAAATATTCCCAATCAATTATCGTAAGGAAAACATTATGAGAATTATTAATACAAAATTCATATTTAAGCTTGTTTTGCTATTTTTTATTTTGTTATTTTTAACGCCTAAACCTGTTAAAGCAGGAGTGATTTCGGAAGAGATTATAACAATTGATGATTTTGACTTGGAAGACAGCGGAAAAATTCTTAAAACTCAGGGGTATGATAACATTGATTACAAATATATATTAAAAAAGTTAAGGGACGGAGATGTGCTTCTTGTTTTAAAGGAAATAGGAAGAACTGCCTATGAAAAAACAATAGGGGATGTAAGTCTAATCGAAAAAACTCTTGTTAATCTGCTTTTGATTACAATTATTGCTTCTTTTTTTACAAACTTTGCAAATGTGTTTTCAAAGAATGGCATTAGCGATACAGGCTTTTACATATGTTATATGGTTACAGTTGCAATAATGGTAACTATGTTTGAGGAGTTTTCAATTATAGTTGCCCAATTAGTGAAGCTATTATTAAAGTTTGTTGGCGGAATGATTCCGGCGTATTTTTTGTCGGTGGCAATAGTGGGACAGGCGGCAGCGGCCGGTTTTTATCAGTTAACACTTGTGATTATTGAGGTTTGCCAGTTCGTTTTTTTGAAAATAACATTGCCTGCAATAAAAATATACATGGCAATAAGTCTGGTTAATAATATTTCAAGGGAAGATTTTTTGTCGGGAACAACCCACGTAATAGAGAATTTTATAAATTTTGTAAATAAGACAATGGTGGGAATAGTAACCGGGCTAAATATTATTCAGGGATTAATTTTGCCCTCAGTTGATATGGCAAAAAACACTACAATAAAGAAGTTTATCGGAACCTTGCCGGTTATTGGTGATGGGGCTGATGCGGTTACGGGAATGCTTTTAGGTTCAGCTAATTTAATTAAAAACTGCATCGGAACATTTGGAATCATAATGATAATATTGATTTGCTTTGTTCCATATATGAAACTTCAAATATATTCAGCGTCGATTCAGATTTTTACGGCAATAATCCAGCCCGTTGCAGACAGACGAATAATTGAAAGCCTTAACTGCCTTTGTAAGGGCATAAGGCTTCTTATAAGAGTTGTAATAAGCAGTGGTTTTCTTTTTGTAATAAGCATTGCAATTATATGCATGACAACTAACGTAAAAACATAATGGAATCAAATTTTAACATTTTGAAGCTCTAATCATAATAAAAAAGGAATAGTAAATGGAATTTTTGTATCAATATATAAAAAATATATGTATTTTTTCACTGGTAATTTCCCTTGTTTTAAATATATTTCCGGAAAGCAGCAGTAAGAAATATATAAAACTTTTTGCAGGTATAGTTTTGCTTGCACTAATCGTTAATCCCATTATTAATATAAAAAACAACAGTGGTGACATTGAGCAAATAATTAAAAACTACACTCATGGCAGTTTAAAAGAAAAAAATCATACTTTTGAAAATAACAGGGAGAGTCTTGAAAATAAGGTTTATGAAAGGGTGAGCAATGGATATAAAGAAAATGCCGGAAATTAAAAACATTAGTAAAATCGGAAAAGAAAAAATACTTCTTTTGGCATTGGCAGGAATAATGCTTGTAGGTGCATCATATTTTGAAAATATAAAAGATAAAAAAGTGCCGGATAGCAATGTTAAAACCAAAACAACGTCAAACAGTTATGAAACAGAAATGGAAAATAAAGTTGAAAAACTTTTAGAGAATATTAATGGTATATCTAAAGTTTCCGTTGTAATATCTTTTAAATCAGGCAGCGAAAAAATATTACAGGAGGATGTGGAAGATTCGTCAGGAAAGGAAAAAAATGAAAATAGAGATAACATAAATGCTTCATCTAAAAAGTCAACAGTCATATTTTCAGGAAATAATGGAGAAGAGCCTTATATAGTTAAGGAACTTTATCCAAAAGTTGAGGGTATAGCAATTACGGCAAAAGGTATTTCGGATGAAAAAAAGAAGGGACAAATTATTAATATGTTATCGGCATTATTTGATGTTCCGATACATAAAATATCAGTATTAGAAGTTGATTAGGAGGGATGTCCAATGAAAAAAATATTAAAAAAGAATCAGATTATTGTTACGGCGCTGGCTGTTCTGATTGCAGTTGCAGGGTATTTGAATTATACGGATAATCTGTCAAAGAAGGAAAAGACGAAAGAGGCAAACAATAATACATATGACAGTGTTTATTCACAGGATAATCTTGCAGATGAAAACGGTGAAATAAAAAGTCTGGACGGTGAAGGTTTGGACAGTAGTGCTGAAAATTCGGGGGATGATGTAAATGGTGAAAATGAAAAAAAAGATGGTACTAATCAGGAAGAAACCAAAGAGCCGGGAGCTGCAATATTAACTAATGGCACATCAGTAAGCAGCTATATGGTTCAGGCAAGATTAAACAGGGAACAGACGCGTTCAAAAAACAAAGAAACATTATTGGAAGTAATTAACAACAAAGACCTAGATGAAAATCAAAAAAAGAAAGCGGTAACTTCTATGACTGATCTTACAAAAACTACAGATATGGAAAATACAGTGGAAACATTACTAAAAGCAAAAGGGTTTGAGGATGTGCTTGTAACAATTACAGACAAACAGGTGGATGTTATTGTAAATGATGCTGAGATGGATGAAACAAAGAAAGCCCAAATTGAAAATGTGGTAAAGAGAAAAACGGGAATAGCAGCAAAGAATATAACAATTACACCAACAAACAACCAATAAGAAAAGCCGCACCATTTGGTGCGGCGTAAAATATTAAAATTATAATTTAATATGTTCTTTTAAAGCTGCAAAACTTTCTTCGCTTATTACATGCTCAATTCTACATGCATCTTCCGCAGCAATTTTCTCATCAACCCCAAGGCTTGTTAAAAAAGCTGTTATGAAACGATGACGTTCATAAATCATTTCAGCAATTTTTTTGCCTTCATCTGTAAGATAGATAAAGCCTGCATCAGTTACTGTAATCTGATTCTTAGCTTTTAAATTCTTCATTGCAATACTAATACTTGATTTCTTATATCCTAACTCGTTTGCTATATCTACTGATCTTACAACAGGAAGCTTCTGACTTAACATCAAGATTGTCTCTAAATAATTTTCTGCTGATTCGTTACTATGTGTCATATTATTACCATCCTAACTTAATTCTTTTAAATTTAAAATAATTCCAACTAAGTAACCGGAAAGAACCGGTGCTGTGAAACCTAAGGCCGTTAACATATACGTAAACCATATTATACCATTTATTATATAAATATTCAAATTAAATAAAAAATTATAAAATAACCAAAATAAAGAAAAAAAGTTATTGACATAGAACAGAGGTTAGGGTATACTAACTACTGCAAGGAAAACTTCTAAATGTTAATATATAGCCAAGCAGGATAGCAAGATTTTATGGGCAAGAAAATCTTGCTATCAACTTTGCGTTTAAAAAGAAAAATGGAGGCGAATGATATGGGAACAATCATTGTACTAATAGTATTAGCAATTATAGTAGCTTTAATAATTAGAAGCATGGTTAAAGATAAAAAAGCCGGCAAATCACTTCAGTGCGGTGGAGATTGCAGCAAGTGTGGCGGACACTGCCATTAAGACTAAAACGGTAGTGGTAAAGGTTCCTGACATAGACTGGCAATAAACTAAATACAATAATTTAGTCAGTTGTAAAATGACATCAATGATGGTATAATAATCACAAGAATACGCATTAGGAGGTCAATATGGAATCTCAGAGAACTACTTATATTGAACATGACAATTCTGACTTAGGAGAAGTTCAGATTAGTAATGATGTACTTGCTGTTATTTCAGCGATGGCAGCAATGGAGGTTGATGGTGTTGTGGCTATGGCTGGAAACATCACAGCAGAGCTTGTTTCAAAACTTGGAATGAAGAAATTATCTAAAGGCGTTAGAGTTGACGTTGTAGATAATACAGTAATGGTAGATTTATCAATTATTCTTAGAATTAATGAGAATATAGTTACAATATCAAAGAAGGTTCAGGACAAGGTTAAAACAACAGTAGAAAACATGACAGGTATGGAAGTTGCCAATGTTAATGTGAACATTGCAAGCGTAGCAACTAACTAAACAAGTTATTTTTTAGGGTGTCTGTAACAGACACCCTTTTTGACATCATAGGAATACTAGCAATTTTAGGAGGAAATATGAACAGAGTTAAATTAAGAGAGAATACATTTAAGTTATTATATTGTAATGATTTTCACAATAGATCAGAAATGCCTAAACAGTATGATTTGTTTTGGGAGGAAACACCTGAAGTATCAGAAGAAGACAGAAAATTTATTTCTAACAGAGTTGATGCAATAGCAGAAAAGATAGACGAAATAGATGAAGCAATCAATAAGGCTGCTGTAAAGTGGACAACAGATAGAATGTCAAAAGTAGATCTTACAATATTAAGACTTGCTTATTATGAAATGAAGATTGATGAAGACATTCCTGAAAAAGTTGCTGTTGATCAGGCCATTGAACTTGCTAAGAAATATGGAACAGATGATTCACCTTCATTTGTTAACGGTGTACTTGCAAAGTTATTTTAGGAGTTAATATGGCATCCATATATACTGTAGGACAGGTAAACAATTATATAAAAAGAATGTTTAATCAGGACTTTGCCTTAAATAATATCTATATAAAAGGCGAGGTAAGTAACTGCAAATATCACACATCGGGACATATTTATTTTACGTTAAAGGATAGAACCGGAGTTATATCTGCAATTATGTTTGCAGGTAACAGGTCAGGACTTAAATTTAAGATGGAAGAAGGACAGAAGGTTGTTGTTCTTGGCAGCGTAAGTGTTTATGAAAGAGATGGAAAGTACCAGATATATGCTAAGGAGATTATATTAGAAGGGGCAGGGTTACTTTATCAAAGATTTGAGCAATTAAAAGTTGAACTTGAAGAAATGGGACTTTTTGATCCTATGTATAAGAAACCTATTCCAAGATATGCTACAAGAATTGGAATATGTACAGCACAGACAGGTGCGGCAATACAAGATATTATTAATATAACAACCAGACGTAATCCGTATGTGCAACTTTATTTGTATCCATGCCTTGTGCAGGGGGCTGATGCAGCAAAAGACATTGTTAACGGAATAAGATGTCTTGACTCAATGAATCTTGACACCATTATTGTAGGCCGTGGTGGTGGCTCTATAGAGGATTTGTGGGCTTTTAATGAAAAGATTGTGGCAGAAGCCATTTTTAATTGCAATACCCCTATTATATCTGCAGTAGGACATGAAACAGATACAACAATAGCAGATTATGTTTCGGACAGAAGAGCACCTACTCCGTCGGCAGCGGCAGAATTGGCAGTGTTTGATTATATGGAATTTGAAAATAAGTTGCAGAATTATAGAAAGATGCTTACAACTTACGAAAAACATTTTATTGAAAAATACAAATTACTTACTAAGAATCTGGAAAATAGTATTCAGATGTATAGTCCTAAGAATATGTTACTTACAAGAAAGCAATATATATCTGACTTGCAGATGCATCTTACAGATTGTTTTCATACTATTTTGGATAGTAGAAAACATATGCTTCAGATATACGCAGTAAGACTTAACGGATTATCTCCACTTAATAAGATTTCAAAAGGCTTTGCCTATGTTGCAAATGATTCAGGAGAATCAATTAAAACAGTGGAACAACTTAAAAAGGGAGATAATATTAATCTGACAATTTCAGACGGAAAAATAAAAGCAAGTGTATTGGAAGTTCAGGGAGAAAATAATGGAGAATAATACTGAAAATAATGTTGCAAGTATTATAGAAGAAAATAATACGGGAAATAATATGAATAATACAGAAAATGTCGGCATAGAAGATAATTTTGAACAGCTTGAAGATATAATTTCAAAAATGCAGTCAGACAGAATAACATTAGAACAGTCATTTGAATTATATAATAAAGGGCTTAGTTTGGTACAGGATTGTAACAACCAGATTGAAAAAATAGAAAAGCAGATTAAAATTATTGAAGAGGGAAATATAAATGAATAATTTTGATACAGAATTAAAGGAAAGAACGGCATACGTTGAAAAGATTGTATACGATTATTGTCCTAAGGAAGAAGGACTGCAGAAGATTATAATTGAAGCAATGAATTACAGTCTTAAGGCAGGTGGAAAAAGATTAAGACCAATGCTTGTTTTGGAAACATTAAGATTGTTTGGCGGAGATGAAAAAGAGGCATATCCGTTTATGGCAGCAATGGAAATGATTCATACATATTCATTAGTACATGATGATTTGCCGGCAATGGATAATGATATGTATAGAAGAGGCAAGAAGACTACACACGCCGTATATGGCGAAGATATAGGGATTCTTGCAGGGGATGGACTTCTTAATATGGCATACGAAACTATGAGTATGGCAATACTAAAGAGTAAATATCCTCAAAGAGCAGCACTTGCCATGAATATTCTTGCTTACAAGGCAGGAATCTACGGAATGATTGGCGGTCAGACTGTTGATGTAATAAACGAAAATAAAGAAAAAGACATAGATACAATTAATTTTATTCACAAGCTTAAGACAGCAGCATTAATCGAGGGGGCAATGATGGTTGGAGCCATTCTGGCAGGAGTAGATGAGCAGGCTGTTGAAACAGTGGAGGAAATAGCAACTAATGTAGGTATAGCATTCCAAATTCAGGATGATATTCTTGATGTAACAGGAACATTGGAAGAACTTGGAAAGCCGGTTCTTAGTGATGAAAAGAACAATAAGACTACATATGTTACTTTAAAAGGAATAGATGAATCAAAAAGACTAGTTGAAGATTACTCAGAGAAGGCGGTTAATTTACTTGAAAGTCTTGGGGGAGATAGTGAATTCCTTAAAAATTTAATTATAAAATTAATTAACAGAGTGAAATAAATGAGTGAACTTTTAGAAAAAATTAATAAACCAAATGATATTAAAAATATAGATAAAAAAGATTATCCAAAACTTGCAGAAGAAATAAGAAAGTTTCTTATTGATTCAGTAAGTAAGACAGGGGGACATCTTGCTTCTAACTTAGGTACTGTTGATTTAACAATAGCTTTGCATGCAGTGCTTGATTTTCCTAAGGATAAGATTGTATGGGATGTTGGACATCAGGCATATACACATAAGATTTTAACAGGTCGTAAGGACGAGTTTGAATCTTTGCGACAGTTAAACGGATTAAGTGGTTTTCCGAAAAGACATGAAAGTCTATGTGACAGCTTTGATACAGGTCATAGTTCAACATCCATTTCTGCTGCCCTTGGTATGGCAACAGCAGCTAAACTAAATGAAACAGATGAAAAGATAGTTGCAGTAATAGGCGACGGAGCTTTAAGCGGTGGTATGGCATTAGAAGCAATTAACAATGTGGCAGATTTAAAACGAAACATGCTTATTATTATAAATGACAATAAAATGTCAATATCAAAGAATGTTGGTGGTATGTCTAATTATCTTAATAAGTTAAGAGCAAGTGAACAATACAATGACTTTAAAAGTGATGTAGAAACATCACTTAGCAGAATCCCCAAATTTGGTTCAAGCCTTGTAAAAAGTGTAAAAAGAACAAAGGACCATATTAAGAATCTGTTTATTAGTCAGGGATTGTTTGAAGATTTGGGAATAACATCTATTGGGCCTGTTGACGGCCATAATATTCCTGAAATGATAGATATTTTTAAAGAGGCATTAAAGATTAACAGACCGATTATTATTTGTGTAAGAACAAAGAAGGGCAAGGGTTATGAACCTGCAGAGAATGATCCTTCTAAGTATCACGGAGTTAATCCTTTTGACATAAGTACAGGCCTTGAAACAGTAACTAACGGAATGATGTCATATACAGATGTTTTCTCAAAAACATTGGTTAAAATGGCAAAGACAAATGACAGAATTCTTGCAATAACAGCGGCAATGCCTGATGGAACAGGATTATCAAGATTCCAGAAAGAATTCCCTGACAGATTTTTCGATGTGGGAATAGCAGAAGAACACGCAGTAACTTTTGCAGCAGGACTTGCAGTATCAGGATACAAGCCTGTGGTGTCAATATATTCATCGTTCTATCAGAGAGCATATGATCAGATTTTACACGATGTATGTATACAGAAACTTCCGGTAACATTGATTTTTGACAGGGCAGGTCTGGTTGGTAGTGACGGCGAAACCCATCAGGGCATTTTTGACATGTCATTTCTGTCAGCAATGCCTAATATGACAATAATTGCACCGTCAGGAATTAAAGAATTAAAAGAGGCAATGAAGTTTGCTGAACATTTTGACGGGCCAATAGCAATCAGATTTGCGAGAGGTGTTGCTTTCCCTGAAATTAAGGAAGACATTAATTTGCAGTATGGAAAAGGTCAGATATTAAAAGAAGGCAGTAAAGATGGCAACAATGCAGGTGGTAATGTGGCAATTATAGCTGTAGGCTCAATGGTTGAGGAAACATATAAGGCAATAGATATGCTTGAGAAAGAGAATGTACATCCTGCATTTGTCAATCCTGTTTTTATTAAACCTATGGATACTGAACTTATTAAAAGGGTTGCTGAAAATCACAAACATATAATTGTTGTGGAAGAAGGAATTAAAAAAGGCGGTTTTGGAGAAAGCGTTGAAACTTTCATATTGGAAGGTGGAATTGATGCAGATGTTCAGGTTATGGCAATTGATGACAGGTTTGTGGAACAGGGTAACGTGGCTTTGCTTAGGGAAGAAATAGGAATAAGCTATAAAAATATATACGAAAAGGTAATGGAACTGACAAGATGAAAGAAAGATTAGATGTTTTATTAGTAAAAAGAGGTTTGGCTCCTTCAAGAGAGAAAGCCAAGGCCATAATAATGAGTGGTATAGTTTTCGTTGATAATGAACGCGAGGATAAGGCGGGAACAACTTTCGACGAAAAAGTAAATATTGAAGTTAGAGGAAAGACACTGAAATACGTTAGCCGTGGTGGCTTAAAATTAGAGAAAGCCATGGATGTTTTTGGTGTAAAGATAGAAGGAAAAACATGCATGGATGTTGGAGCTTCAACAGGTGGTTTTACTGACTGTATGTTACAGAATGGTGCGGTAAAAGTTTATTCTGTTGATGTGGGTCATGGTCAGCTTGCTTGGAAACTTGTACAGGATGACAGAGTAATCTGTATGGATAGAACTAATATTAGATATGTAACACCTGACCAAATTGATGATATACTTGATTTTGCTTCAATTGATGTTTCATTTATATCATTAACTAAGGTTTTATTACCTGTTAAGAATCTTTTAAAAGAAAATGGTCAGATAGTTTGTCTTATTAAGCCACAGTTTGAAGCAGGAAGAGAGAATGTAGGTAAAAAAGGTGTTGTAAGAGATAAGAAGGTTCACGTTCAGGTCATTGAAAAAGTAATAGAATATGCAATGTCCATAGGATTTAAGATTTTAAATCTTGACTATTCACCTGTTAAGGGACCGGAGGGCAATATTGAATATTTATTATATTTGCAGAACAATGGTGAAGAACCGGTTGTAGATGAGATATGTGTTGACCCTGTTAAAGTTGTTGAAGATTCACATGTAACACTTGATAAAAAAAAGCAGGAAAACAGTTAGATTTAGACTGGCTTAGATTAAGTTTATAATTATAATTTTTGAATATTGGAGTTTTTGGATGAAAAATTTTTGCATAATTACAAACAGCTATAAAGATGAAAAAAACAGCATTGCAAATAAAATATCAGATTATATTATAAAAAAAGGTGGCAGTTGCGTGGTTTTAAATAACGTGGACACAGCTACAGGACAGTATCGGGTTATTTTAGAGGAGCAGGTTCCGGGAAATCTTGAATGTGTTATAACAATAGGTGGCGATGGGACATTACTTCATGCGGCTAAAGACTTAGAGAAACTTGATGTGATTTTTATTGGCGTAAATAAGGGAACTTTAGGTTTCCTTGCAGAAATTTCACCGGAAGAAATGGAAGGCTCAATTGACAGACTTTTAAATGACAGATTTAATGTTGAGTCAAGAATGATGTTGTGCGGTCAGGTTATAAGAAACAACGAGGTTGTGTACAAGTCTAACGTGCTTAATGATATTGTAATACATAGAGGTGGCGATATGGCTATTTCCAATTTTGATGTGTACGTTAATGGTCAACTTCTTGGAAAGTTTCAGGCAGATGGAATAATATTGTCAACACCAACAGGTTCAACTGCTTATAATCTTTCAGCAGGAGGTCCTGTGGCAAGACCTGATTCACATATGATTATTCTTACACCTATATGCCCTCATTCAATTGGAACAAGAAGTATTCTTCTGTCAAGAAATGATGAAATAGAGGTTATAATCGGACCGTCAAGAACGCCTAATGAAGAAAACAGAAAGATAGCATTTGACGGTGATGGAATATTTAACATAGTTTCAGAAGATAGAATCAGAATATATGAAGCAGTTGAAACCACAGAGATAGCTAAGCTTGACGAAGGAAGCTTTCTTCAGGTAATAAAGGATAAGCTTGGTGATTAGGAGATATGCCATGAAAACAAAAAGACAGCGAAAAATAATAGAATTAATAACCAATTATGATATTGAAACTCAGGAAGAGTTGGCAGCAAAGCTTGTTGAAAATGGTTTTAATGTAACCCAGGCCACAATATCAAGAGACATAAGAGAGCTTAATCTTACAAAAATAGCCACAAAAGGCGGTAAGCAGAAATATGCAGTACAGAGCAGTTCAGATATAGTATCAAATAGCAAGTATATGCGTGTTTTAAATGATGGAATTATAACAATGGATACGGCAGGAAATATACTTGTAGTAAAAACAGTGTCAGGAATGGCAATGGCAGTGGCTGCAGCACTTGACGCAATGCAGATTAAAGAAATTTTAGGCTGTATTGCCGGAGATGACACAATAATGTGTGTGGTAAAACATGCTGAAGAAACAGATAGGGTTAAGGAATATATAGAAAGTTTCATACGCTAAAAACCATTACACGGCTTGTTACGTGTCACAAGGTCATTTTCTCAACACTGTGCAAGCGCAGGTGGGACAAGACCTTGTGACATTATAATATAGTAAAAAAGATAATTAATACAATCACCCAGAGAAAAATTCAGTAGCAAACAATAGGCAGATTTTTGAAATTTTCTCTGGGTGATTGGAAAGATACAATTATCTAAAATATAGAAAGGAGGAAAACATGCTTTTAAATTTACACGTAAAGAATTTGGCTTTAATAGAAGAGGTAGATGTGGACTTTGAAAAAGGTTTAATCGTTTTAACAGGTGAAACCGGTGCAGGGAAGTCACTTATACTTGGTTCTGTAAACATTGCTTTAGGCAATAAGGCTTCTAAAGATATGATTAGAAAAGGCACAGATTATTCTTTGGTTGAATTATCTTTTTCAGTTAGCGAAAATTGCGCAAAACAATTGAAAAAATATGATATTTATATGGAAGAGGACAATATTGTTACAGTCACAAGAAAGATTTCAGAAGGAAGAAGTATTTCTAAAATAAATGGGGAAACTGTTAATATAAAAACATTAAAAAATGTAATGTCCTTATTAATTGACATACATGGTCAGCACGATCATCAGTCATTATTATATACAAAAAATCATTTAGATATTTTGGATAAATTTGCAAAGGATTCCATATTAGAATTAAAAGAAAAGATTAAGGAAGAGTATAGTAAATATACAAAATTAATAAAAAAATTAGAAGAATTTAATATTGATGAAGGTCAAAAAGCAAGAGAGATTGAGTTTGCTGAATATGAAGTTAATGAAATTGAATCAGCTAATCTTAAACCGGAAGAAGATGTTCAGGTAGAAGAAGAATTTAAGAAGTTATCTAATAGCAAGGAAATAGTTTCAGCGTTGTCAGAAATTTACAACGCCTTAAGTTATGAAACAGCAGGCGGTCTTGGGGATATAATTAATAAGGCTGTAATGGATATTAATAGTATTAAGGGAATGGATGAAAAAATAAGCCAGTTCCAGACAGAACTATATGATATTGATAATCTTTGCAGAGAGCTTACATCTCAGATTTATGATTATAACAGTGGAATGGATTTTAATCCTGAATATGTTAGGGAAGTTGAAGAAAGACTTGATGTTATTAATCATTTAAAATTAAAATATGGTAATAGTATAGAAGAGATTCTTAGATATAAAGAAGAAAAAGAAGAATATCTGGAAAAACTTAACAATATGACAGATGAAATGGAAAGCGTTAAAAATCAGATTTCAGAATTGGAAGGAACATTAAATAATCTCTGCACAAAGTTATCTGAACAAAGAAAAAAAGCTGCAAAGGAGCTGGAAGTTCTTGTAAAACAGGCTTTGGTTGATCTTAATTTTATTGCTGTTGAATATGAAATTCAGATTACAAGAAAAGAAAGCATTGGAGAAAACGGATTTGATAATGTTGAATTTATGATTTCAACTAATCCGGGAGAATCTGTTAAACCATTGGTAAAGGTTGCATCAGGTGGTGAGTTATCAAGAATTATGCTTGCTATTAAGTCAATTCTTGCAACAGAAGACGATATTGACACATTGATTTTTGATGAAATTGATACTGGAATAAGTGGTCAGACGGCTATGAAAGTGGCAGAAAAAATGGCTAAAATCAGCAGAAATCATCAGGTTATATGCATTTCACATTTGTCACAGATTGCTGCAATGGCGGATAGTCATTATTTAATTAAAAAGACAGCAGATGAAAATTCTACAACAACATCAATTAAGAAACTTACAAGACAACAGTCAATAGAAGAACTTGTAAGAATAAATGGAGGAAGTGGAATAACAAAGGCCGGACTTATTCATGCAACTGAAATGAAAGATATGGCAGATAGAACAAAAAGTAACTTGTTTTAATTAAAGAATATTACACATATTAAGAAGGAGGACAAAAGTCTTCCTTCTATTTTTTTTTACAAAAATAATCGAAAGGGGTATGGAAATGAATAAACAAAAATATAGGAACTTTTTAATTACATCCATTTTGACAGCAATTGTAATAATTGTAGTATCTACGGTTATGTATGTTAAGGATAGATTGCCTAATACAATATTTATAAATACAAATACCAGTACCAAATATAATTTTTCCATGCCTGTTTCACTAAATGTTGAAAATAAAACAAGTATAAGGCTGAATGGAAAAAATACTATATATTCAGGGGAAAAAGGTGAATATAGCGGGAAATACAAAATGTTTGGCATAGTTCCAATCAAAAATACAAAAGTAAAAGTAGTAGATAAAAGAAAAGTTTACCCTGTAGGTTTGCCGGTGGGCCTGTATCTGAAAACTCAAGGAGTAATGATTATAGACGAAGGTCAGGTTATATCAAAAAATGGCGAAAAATTATGCCCTGCAAAAGGTCTTGTGAAAAAAGGGGACTATATTACGGAATTTAATGGAAAAACAGTAAGTAATAAGTCTCAATTGTCATATCTTATAAATGAAAACAAAGAAAAAATAGTAACATTAACAGTAAAAAATAATAATATTACAAAAAAGATATCTATTAAGCCTGTGTCTGATAAAAATGGAAATTATATGTTAGGAATTTGGGTTAGAGATGATTCTCAGGGAATAGGAACTGTTACATTTATAACAAAGGATAATAAATATTGTGCTTTAGGACATGGGATAAGTGATATTGATACAGGAGAATTGCTGTCCTCTAATAATGGAACAATATTTAAGGCAAATATATGGGGAATTAGAAAAGGAGAGTCTGGAAAACCAGGAGGTTTATGTGGCTCAATAGAATACAATAATAAAAACATTATTGGCGATATTACAAAAAACTGTGCATGCGGTTTGTATGGAAATATGGATAAGAAAATTATATCAGGATATAACATATCTGAAAAAGAAATAGGGCTACAATCTGAAATAAAAAAAGGTGAGGCATCTATACAGTTTATAGCAGATGGAAAAGTAAATATTTATAAAATAGAAATAGAGAATATATATGCCAATGCAAAAGAAAAGAATATGGTAATAAAAATAACAGATAAGAGACTGCTAAATAAAACAGGAGGAATTGTTCAGGGAATGAGTGGCAGTCCAATAATTCAAAATGGAAAAGTAATAGGAGCTGTAACTCATGTTATGATAAATGATCCAACAAGAGGATATGGTATATTAGCTGAAAATATGTTGAAAAGTATATAAAAATATTGACTATATAAATTCATCTTGTTATACTGTACAAGCATTTTGAATATGCCGACAGTTCGTTTGTACCATCCTTTCGTTAAACAAAACCAGGACTATAGTTTAACGTTTAGAGATGGATTGATTATAGCTTTGCGTTTTGCAAAGCTATTTTTTTGTAATAGATGATTTATTAATAAAAAATCAGATAAAAATAGAATGTCCATATAAGTAAATGAATAGAATAAAAGGAACTTGTAAATAGATTATAATAGTGCCTTATAATATTGAAAAAAGAATTCGCAAAAAAATCAAGAAATAAGTAGAAAAATGTAGTATACTAATATTTAATGTATAGAATATGAAAAATAAACTTCTATGATATTTAAGTAAGAGAAGTTACAGGAGGAATTTATGGCAAGAAATAATGCAGATTTAGCACATGAAATAGAAGAATTAATAAAGAAATACAATAAGAAACCTGAGAAAAAGATTAAAAAAAGAGATATTATAGAACTTTTCCAGCAATGTGAAGTAATTGTTGCTGCAAAAGTTGATTACAGTGACTGTCAGATTATGGGTGAATTTATTGAAAATGCATCTCTTAAACCTGATGTTGTAAAAGATGGCAAAAGAACAAGATTAATGCCTGTTTTTACAACATTTGAACAGATACCTGTAGAATATATGGATAATTTTTCGCTTATAAGAATGTCTGCTTCAGCAGCATACACTTATATGAATGATTGTGAAGAACTTAACGGATTAGTAATTAATCCTTTTACAGAGGCTAATTTGGAACTTCGCAAGAAGAGAATGACAAATCCTAATTCTGATGCAACAAGAAATTTTGGCAACACAATTCAGCCTAAAAGAGCAGAAAAACCTGTTGTAAATCAGGGAGAGGCCTTAATCATATACAATAATCAGAAGTTTGTAATAAACAAAAGTCCTTTTGTAATCGGACGTGAAAATGCGGATATTACAATACCGGAAACTTATATTTCAAAGATTCACGTAATTATTTCATATAAGGATGGTAAATACAGAATCGCAGATTACGATTCAACCAATGGAACAAAAGTTAACGGAACAAAATTAAGACCAAAAGTTTATTATGAAATCCGTGACGGATATGAAATAGAATTGTCAGAAAAAGAAAAAATGATTGTTTACATAAATTAATTTTTTGCCGACGCAAAAAGTGTTTTATCGACCTGAATTTTTGAAAAAAACAGATAAAACTATCTATTATTGTTACATAAAAAAATATATGTAAACCACATTGTCGAATAATGGTATTTTATGCGATTTCTTTAAGTTGAATAACGGGAAAATTCAAACTATAATCTTCTCTGTCAACAAAATATAACAGTACTGTTGTTGAAAGTTATATAGTTATGCAGATTAAAATAATAAAAGAAATTGACAGGAGGATAGTATGAATAAAATTAGTGTGGCAGTGGTAGATGATAATGAGAAGATAGTAGAGACTATTTGTAATGAATTAGAGAGGGACGAGGAAATTAACATAGTCGGAAAAGCAAAAAATGGCGAGGAGGCTTTTGATATAATAAAGAAAACCAATCCTGATGTTGTGGTCTTGGATTTGATAATGCCAAAGATGGACGGATTATCATTAATGAACAAGATACATAAGGACGGTTCAATTATAAAGCTTCCTTTTTTTATAATTACATCAGCAATAAGCAATGAAACAGTAATTCAGGATGCTTTCGGTTATGGGGCAGGTTATTATATGCTTAAACCTTTTGAAACAGAAATGATAGTTGAAAGGGTAAAAACAGCAAAAAGTTATAACAAACGTTTGCCTGATAACAAGAAGTTTGTTGCAGCCTACGAGGACAAGAAGAAATTTATGGACAGAAACATTGAAAGTGATGTAACAAACATAATCCACGACGTAGGTGTGCCGGCTCATATTAAAGGTTACCAGTATTTAAGAGAAGCAATTATTATGTCGGTCAATGATCCTGAAATGCTTAATTCCATTACAAAGATTTTGTATCCTACAATTGCAAAAACATTCCAGACAACATCAAGCAGGGTAGAGCGTGCAATAAGACATGCAATTGAGGTGGCATGGAACAGAGGAAAAATGGACACAATAGACGAATTGTTCGGTTATACCATAAATGCAGAGAAAGGAAAGCCTACAAATTCAGAATTTATTGCATTAATTGCAGATAAAATCAGATTAGAATACAAATGCAGATAATTAGTACTTTAATTTAAGCTGATTTTCTAGTATTATATACATAAGAAACAAAATCCAAAAAAGAGACGACTTGGAGGAAAAATATATGAAAAAAATATTATTTGCAGCGTCAGAATGCGTACCTTTTATTAAGACAGGGGGGTTGGCAGACGTAGTTGGTTCATTGCCTAAGAGTTTTGACAAAGAAGAATATGATGTACGTGTTATTATTCCTAAATATATGTGCATTGACCAGAAATGGAAAGATCAGATGACATACATTGACCATTTTTATATGGACTTATGTTGGAGAAAACAGTATGTTGGAATTATGGAACTTGAATACGAAGGAGTAAAGATTTATTTTATTGATAATGAATATTACTTCGGCGGAGAAAAGCCATACAGTGATGCAAGATATGACTTAGAGAAGTTTGCATTCTTTTCAAGAGCAGTCCTTTCAGCTTTGCCAGTTATAGATTTCAGACCGGACGTAATACATTGCCATGACTGGCATACTGGTTTAATTCCAGTATACTTAAAAGACAGTTTTGCAAGCGGAGAGTTCTATCAGGGAATTAAGACTATAATGACTATTCACAATCTTAAATTCCAGGGAGTATGGGACATTGACACTATTAAGGATATTGCAGGATTGTCAGATTACTATTTTACATCTGATAAGCTTAAAGATTATGACAATGGTAACTACTTAAAGGGTGGTATAGTTTACGCTGATATGGTAACTACAGTTAGTGATACATATGCAGAAGAGATTAAGACACCATTCTTTGGAGAAGGATTAGACGGATTACTTAGAGCAAGATCTAATTGCCTGAGGGGTATTGTTAACGGTATTGATTACGACGAATATAATCCGGCTACAGACAAGTACATTGACAAGAACTTCTCAAAGGCAAATTTCAGAAAAGAAAAGGTTAAAAACAAAACAGCACTTCAGAAAGAATTAGGCTTGGAAGTTAATCCAAAGAAGATGATGATTGGTATTGTAAGCCGACTTACAGACCAGAAGGGATTTGACCTTATCTCATGTGTAATGGATGAAATGTGTCAGGATGCAGTTCAGTTTGTTATATTAGGAACAGGTGAAGAACGTTATGAAAATATGTTCAGACACTTTGACTGGAAATATGGCAAGAGCGTATCAGCTAACATTTACTATTCAGAAGAACGTTCACACAAAGTATACGCAGCCTGTGATGCATTCTTAATGCCATCATTATTTGAACCATGTGGCTTAAGCCAGCTTATGAGTTTAAGATATGGTACATTACCTATAGTAAGAGAGACAGGTGGATTAAAGGATACAGTAGAACCATATAACGAATATGAGAACACAGGAACAGGTTTCTCATTCTGCAATTACAATGCTCACGAAATGATGGGTACAGTAAGATACGCTGAACACGTATATTATGACAAGAAACGTGATTGGAATAAGATGGTTGAAAGAGCAATGTCAGTTGACTTCTCATGGAAAACATCAGCAAAGAAATATCAGCAGTTATATGATGATTTAATTGGATAAAACTAATCAGATAATTGAATTAAAGAATAAAAAGAGTTGTTACTTAAGGTAGCAGCTCTTTTTTTGACTAACTAAAAAATCCTATTAATTAAAAATCTTTACACATATTTGAAATTGGATTGAAATAATATTTTATATTGTATTTGGTAGATAAACGTTAGGATTGAATATGGTATGGAATTTTGCTAGAATGTACAAAGATAACAAAAGATATAAAAGACACATATGAAAAATGGAGGGAGATTATGCTTGCAATAATCGAAGACATAGAGAATGAAGATAAGAAAAGTATACTTTCAGATTGGTATAAGAAGTATAACCGAATAATGAGGAAAAAAGCCTACTATATAATAGGTGATTATCACACTGCAAATGATATGGTAAATGAGGCTTTTATAAAAATAATTCAGAATTTTGAAAAAATAAATAAATTAAATTGTCACGCAAGGTCTTATTATTTCGTTATAACTATTAGAAGCGTTTGTATAGACTATTTAAGGAAGAACAAAATTAAATCAAAGCATTTAGATGAATACGTCACAGAAGAACAGGTTAGCAATACTAATATGTCAGAAAAAGGACATATTAATGAATTTGAAAAAAGTGAAATGTATATTGATTTAAGCAATGCTCTTTTGAAAATGTCAGAAAGAGACAAGGAGCTTCTAACTTATCGCTACACAATGGAAATGTCCTCAAAAGAAATTTCCAAAATAACAGGGATTAAGGAAAGCAATGTTAATTCTTATATTAGAAGAGCGAGAGAAAAACTTCTAAAAATATTTAATGGGGAGGTATAAGGCATGAAGAAAAGACAAATAAATGATGAAATGATGGATAGCGTACTTAAAACAATGTTGTCAGAGTATCAGGAAGAAGAAGGACGAAAGATATTAAAAGAGACAGAAGAATTAAACAAATCAGATGAGTATGCTCCAACAAAACAGCAAATAAAAGAATTTGAAAAAATCAGCAAAAAGCAGCTGCACAAAAAGAAAATTAAATCATTGAGCTTTAAATTAAAAGTATATAGAACAGCAACAGCTCTTGGAGTACTTTTGTTAATTTTCAACGTCTCAGTTGTATCAGTGCCGGCAATGAAAGAGAAAACCTTGGAATTTTTTATGAAAACATATAATGACCATACTGACATTGGGAAATATCCGGGAGAAAAAGTAGAAGATGTAAAAAATGTATCAGATGACAGGTTTACAATAAAGTTAAGCAAAGAATATGAAATCACATATCTGCCGAAAGGGTTTAAAATGACAAATATGAATAAGGATGAAGCAGGATGGAGTGCTGATTATTATAAAGACGCAGATATGATATCTTTCAAACAAAAATCAATTGAAGGAGGAGATATAGGAATAGATACCGAAAATACACAAAAATCATATGTAGATATTAATGGACATAAAGCGTTAGTGAATGAAAAGAAAAATGATAAAGTAATATCTATAGTGTGGAGGCAGGATGAAAGTGTTATAAGTATTATTTGCATTAACGTTAATAAAGATGAAGTTATAAAAATTGCTAATAGTGTTAAAAGTGTAGATTAAAGCATAGAAATGACTCTTCGGATAAGTTAAAAAATCCGAGGAGTTTTTTTATTAAAAAAATTTTTTGAAAAAATTTAAAATTGCATTCAAGTGCATTCAAATAAATTAAAATAAATTGTCACTTTTTTCTTTCTGGTTCGTTGTATTTAATAAGAGAGCTAAATTGGTGACGAAAACAGTGAAAATAGGAGGTACGAAATGAAAAAGAAATTATTTACCATAATATTAGCATTTGATTTTAAATTGTACGAATAATTTTTAAAATCATGCAATAAAATTGGAAAATTATTCGTACAATTATTAAAGAATGGAGGTGCAAAAAATGAAAGGAAATATTAAAAGAATAGGATTGGTGTTGCTTACTTTACTTACATTATCATTAGGTACGCTTGTAGTTAATGCAGAAACAAAAGATAGTGATTTTGTAATTGAGAATGGTGTCTTAAAGCAGTACAAAGGTAATGATGATACTGTTTACATACCGGAGGGAGTAACAAAAATTGCTTCAGATGCATTTAAAAATAATGAAATTTACAATGATAAAAGGACATATGCATTTGAAGATGATAATTATATTTTGCTTACTGATAAATTTTGTGCAAGAAAGATTGTTCTATCATCAACGGTGAAGGAGTTAGAAAGTTATGCAATCCCCACAAGAACAAAGGAATTAGTTTTAAATGAAGGACTTGAGATTCTTGATGATAGTGCATTACTAGATTCATCAATCACGGTTTTAAAACTACCATCCACTTTAAAAAAGATAGGTGATGATGCGTTTTCACTTTATGTAAAAAAGATAACGGGGAATTGCAAGGAAGTAGAAGTGACAGACAAAACATTTATATCTGCTCATGATTTGAGAGTTTTAGAACTTGCGGGAGTTAAAAATATACCAAAGGGATTATTTAGTGAATGCAGGAAAATAACAAGGATGTCATTAACAGGAAGCTATGCAGAAATAAAAACAACTGACTTAAGAAAACTTAAAAAATTAAGAGCTATAAATACATCAAAAGCAATTCAGGGGAATTTGAAAGAATATTGTAAGAACTTAAAAAATAATAAAATAACTGTGTCGTATGAAATGAAAAAATTTGGAGATTTTTTTATTGAAAATAAAAAATTAGTTGAATATACAGGAAACAGCGAAATTGTTAAAATTCCAAATGGTGTCAAAGTCATAGGTGAAGAGGCTTTTGCAGGAGAAACAAACATTAAGAAGATTGTTATGCCTAATACTGTACGAAAAATTGAAAAAGGAGCTTTTGAAGTTTGTGACATGTTGAAGAGTGTTAAGTTTTCAAAGAAGTTAATAAGTATAGGAGATGAAGCGTTTTGCTGGAATACAATGATGGAAAAATATAATCTTCCAAAATCATTAAAGAATATTGGAAAGAAAGCCTTCAGAAAAAATTATAGCTTAAAAACTGTCAATGTACCTAAAAAGGTTAAAACTATACAGTTTGCAACATTTGAAAATTGCGTAAATTTAAAGAAAGTTAATATGAAATCTGTAACTAGTATCGAAAGAAG
>ENA-OPXH01000018-OPXH01000018.1-human-gut-metagenome-genome-assembly--contig:-NODE-18-length-145572-cov-20.422246_pt1 | contig 145572 bp, 189 predicted proteins | sample MGYA00241521_ERZ502034 | MGnify/ENA primary metagenome ERZ502034 (study PRJEB25962, sample SAMEA2042103) | human gut metagenome | biome: human gut; feature: human-associated habitat; material... | reverse complement strand
CACCTACCGCTGCATCCTTACAAATGACTACGAGTCTTCCGAGAAAGAGATTGTCAAATTCTATAACCTCCGTGGAGGGAAGGAACGCATCTTCGATGAAATGAATAACGGATTCGGCTGGAACAGGCTTCCAAAATCCTTCATGGGAGAAAACACGGTGTTTCTTCTGCTTACGGCACTCATACGCAACTTCTATAAATTCATCATGGCGAGGCTTGACGTGAAGAGGTTCGGACTCAAAGCAACAAGCCGCATCAAGGCGTTTGTCTTCAAGTTCATCTCTGTGCCAGCCAAATGGGGCAGGACATCAAGGCAGTATGTGCTGAATATCTATTCATGCAACAACGCTTATGCTGATGTGTTCCAGAATGACTTTGGATAACACCGACAACTTATGGTCGTGACTTTGCGTATTGCCTCAAGTCGCATGGTGGGGTAAGGGGCGTTTATATGTCTTTATGGTGACATTCGATGCACTGTGCCCCCTTTTTACTAACGATGCAGATTATTTTCGCTTCTGTATCATATAGGCGCGTAGTTGCGGATTTGAGGATAATATAATTACAGGCCATTTTCCTGAAAATCGTGATATGATATTTCTTATTGGACATTCATCCAAGTTCGAATATTTTTTTAGATTTTCTTTTAACTCTATCTTGCTCATACTCAAAAAAACTATTCAAAAAGTAACCAGCTTACAATTAAGTAACCTCTTGTTTTATATGTATTTACATATTAACTTTGCACTATCAAAAAGATAGTTATTATCAAATGCAAAGATACTGTTTAATTTAAATTATCGCAATTATGAGTCTATTAAAATTAATGCCGGCGATAAATTCGCCCATGTTTCTGTTGGGAATCTGCAGCACTTTGAAGGGAAACAATTTGTAAAAGAAGCAACTGAGGCCAATTCCTGTGAAATCTCATTTGGCTCTCTCCCTTCAGGAGAATCTGTTCCGTTCTTCCATACCCATGAGAATAACGAAGAGAACTATATTATTCTTTCCGGTTCAGGGAAGTTTCAGGTAAATGATTCTGTTTTTGATATTTCCGAAGGTTCGGTGGTTCGTGTTTCAACACACTGTGACCGTTGCTTGAAATGTACCTCAGATGCACCAATGCTATATCTCTGTATTCAAGCCAAAGAAAACAGTCTCGGAGGTTACACATTGGACGATGCAGCCATTACCGAGCGAGTGAGCCTTCTATAGGGATGCTAAGTCAGTTTCATTTATTATTTGCTATACTATGAGCTGATAAAAATAAAAGGGTATTGAACTTATGTCGATACCCTTTTTTATTTTTGACTAAAAAAACTAAACTAAGCTAAGCAGAATTTATATATAAGGTGCAAATTACAGAAGTAATTTACTTGTCTGTTAGAAAGGATTCTTGTTTTAGTTGAGTCAAATCCATTCCACCTTTTTCATGCAGTACGTTCCATACGGCATCTGCATGTGTGCCAATCAAACTAATGTCCATATTGAAGATGTATTCTAAAAACGATGCAAAGGTAGTGCTTTTCGTGCTGATTTACAAGCAAAAAACGGGGTTGTTTGATGTTTGTTTGAAGTACATTGCGTATCTTTGTGCGTTTTTAAAGAATCTAGAAATGACGAAAGCAGAATTATGTAAGAGTATATCCGCAAAGACCGGATGTGATGCCCAAACCGTACTGGCAGTAGTGGAGAGTTTGATGGTGGAAGTGAAGGAATCGCTGGAAAAGGGAGAGAATGTTTATCTACGTGGCTTCGGCAGTTTTATTGTGAAGCAGCGTGCGGAAAAGACGGCGCGTAACATCTCCAAGAATACCACCGTGATTGTGCCGGCTCACAACATCCCGGCATTCAAACCTGCCAAAGAATTTGTGAAGCTGGTGAGCAAACTGGAGGATTAATGGCTGTTTGCAAAGGATAACCATAAAAGCGAGTCAGAAAACGGCTCTCTTTTATGGTTTTTTCTTACATGGGCATTTGCACTACTTTATTTCAACAGCTTCCAGTAGCCGGCTTTGGTCGGACCAATATGCTCTACAACATGTTTCAATTCTTCGATGTCGCGATGAATGGTACGCGCATTGACACCTAACTTGTCTGCCATTTCCTCCATTGTAATCCTCGAATTCTTCCTGATCAACGAGACTATCGCTTGATGGCGCTTATTCTTTTTAGAATTTTCTTTCTTGTCTGTCGGCTTTTCAAGAGAAATATTCAAATCGTCTTCATCGTTAGTGGAAATGGTTTCTTGGGACATTTGTCCGTTTCTTGGGACATTTTCCGCAGTTTCTTGGGACATTTTCTCATTTCTTGGGACATTTTCCACGGTTTCTTGGGACATTTCCATATAGGTAATGGAAAAGATGAACTGCGAGCCGTTGACGATTTCCACTTTGTAGTCGGGATAGTACAAGGGGGCATAGCGCAAGATATTACGGGTACCGGAGCCCATATCTTCCACCCAGGACAACTCATGGAACACGCGCACCAGCAGCGGATTCTTGGTGTAGTTGCTCAATTCCTGCAGTGTGAGTTCGCCTTCGGGAATCTCCGGAAGCAGACGAGTGGGGTTCTTCGTGATTACCCGGTCTTTGAACACATGATAGAAGCAGGCATAACCTGTACTGAAATCACTGTGTACGCAAAGGTTGGCCACAATTTCACGGAAGAGGTCCCAGCGCAGGTCTTCCCGTTGGGTAGTCCCTTCTGGCAAGTAGAACTTGTTCGGCAGGTAGCGTTCCGTAAACTGCGTCAGTCGGTCATAGACCTTGATCAGGTTACAGCGCATGGTGATGCGATCGTCGTACCGACTGGGGAAACGCTTGATGTCATTGTATTCCTCGTAGGTACACATGTGAAACAGCGCCTCGAAGCGGTAACGGGGCATATACTCTTCAATGGCTTCTTCCTTGCCAAACAGAATGAGTGCAGCATACTTCAACTTCAGTTTTCCGGTTTCCCTTTCTTTCTTGGCCAGACGGGTATGAAGCAGTATATCTTCATCTGTCAGCTGCAGCCAGGGATGGTTCGGCTTGATGACTGCCAGGATATTACGGCAATACTGGAAAGTATCACTGTCCAGATCTTCCAGTGTCAGTTCTTCTACAATCCTTTCTTCAAAAAGATGCGGATTCTTTCGTTCAAAGAGCGAAAGCAGCAATTCCGGCTGGTCGGTCACATCAATGTCTGCATCTCCATTGCGGTCCCAGTATTTCCCCTTGTAGCGGTAAACGTATTGTCCGCAAGGAATGTCCAGATACAGGACCACCTTCCCCTCAACGGTCAGTATTTGCGGTGTGAAGTAGGGACAGGGCAAGAACAAATCCGGATTCTTGATGGCGGTAATGATATTCCCCTGCAGGGTGGTAGCCTTGTCTGGATTTACTCCGGCAATCTCACCATTATCCTTGACTCCCACCAGAATGTGGCCACCACTATGGTTCAGAAAGGAGCAGACGGTTTCATACAATGAATCAGAAATCTGTTCATAGCATGTCTTGTATTCTATTTGAACATTCTCTCCAGCTTGGGAGAGCTTGATAAATTGGTCTTCTCTCATGAGGTTCGGTAACTTGTTTACAGATATATATATTGCATGGTCCTATCATTGAGGCCCAAGATACAAAGATAATTCTATTCCCTGAATCTTCGAAATAAAACGGTCTTTATATCATGGGGGTTAATCCTATCAGTTATCTTATATCTCGGAATCATCTTCACTGTTTTCCGTAATCACTTCCGTTTCCAGATCCAGTCCGAACATCTCCTTGAGTTGCAGGTAGTCGAAGCAAAGCGCTTTGGGGCGGTTCACCTTCGGACTCTGGATAACCTTTCCGTCTTTCACAACCGTCACGCAATCCGGGTTACCACTGGGCAGCAGGATGTAGAAGCGGTCCTGCTTGGTGCCCAGAAAGGCCGGATGGGATTTGAGGTATGACAGAACGGTGGACCAGGACGAACGGTTGGCCGTGATGTTCTGGGTGGAGTTCCGGCTGCTGAACAGCGAAGAGATGGCTGCCATGTTCAGGTAGAGTATCGGACGGGCTTCCATGAACTCCATATCTTCCTTGACATTCATCGGACGGAACTTCTTGAGATAGCGGATGTTGAAGTGTACTTTTTCTGTACACTTTCCGATGGACTGCCAGCCCTGGAGCATGTTCCAGAAGTCGGCCACTTCGGAACTTTCCTGGGCCAGTTCGTTCTGGTTGCGCATGCCGTTGACCGTGGTTTCCAGCATCTGGGCGTAACTAAAGGGAAGATGCAAGGCGGATTCCAGCGTGCGCAGTGTGGCCAACGGAATAATCCAGTTTCCGAAGATACGGTCATGGATGCCTTCCTGTTCCATCTGGATGGCAAGTTCCCGCTTGGTGAGGGAATACATGTCGGGAAAGTTCTTCTCAAACAGCTCCCGATGTTTCAGAATGTCGAGGGTCAAGTGGGTCAGGCCCAGGTTGCAGATGGACTGCAGTTCCTCGTAATGCTTTTTCTCCAGGACGCTGAACGAGGTCTTGGTGTAAGCCAGGAAAAGAACACGGGTATAGAGCGCCATATCCTGCGTCGGCTTTTCCTGCCCGCAGATGACGACTCCCGTGCTGACGATGGTCTGAGAGGCCATGCCGTCCGTGTTGGTGTTCTTCTTGGTCTGGCCGCCACCGCCCCAAAGACCTTTGAGGAAAGCAATCTTGCGCACATCGAGGTCGTTCTTGTATTCGTCAAAAACAACCAGGGTGTTGACCGCCTGCGATACCCGGTCGTTCATGGCCGGAACGGAGGCCACACCCATGTTGGGCGGTTCCACGTCATGGAGGAAGAAGGCCTGCAGGCTGGTGGCCAGCGTGGTCTTACCGGTACCTTTCTCACCGAACAGGTTCAGGATGGGGAAATGCCGGGTGCGTTTATAGACCACGTCCCGGAAGAGGGTGGCAATTAGGTAGCCGAAAGCGATGCGGGAATTGTTGCCAAAGACTTCCGTCAGCTTTTCCACGAAAGAGCGGAGAAGCACGCCGTTGCTCTTTCGGTGCACCATCAGTCGTTCAAATTGGTAGATTTCCGCATTGTCCCGGTAGATTTTAGAAGTGGCGGGAATGTAATAGGCATGGTGGCTGTCATCCTGGATGATGCCCATTTCGTCGGCTTCATGAAAGACACCGTGCTGAAAGATGCCGTTGCCGAACGCAAAGAACTCCTTGCTCTCGTTCCATCCGAGCTTGCGGATTCGCTCGGCCGTCTGGGTGCGGGCATACAGGAACTCCTTGACGTTGTTGAGTTTGTCTATCTTGCCCAGCCATACGTAATTGCCGACCGAACCTATCTTCTGCTGGAAGTTGGAGATGGAGCACATTTCGGATTCTTTCAACTCGATGATGCAGCTGTCCCGAAAGGAATTGAACAGCCGGAACAGGCGGACACCGTTGCATTCGTCATGGATGTGGAACAGGGGTTCCATCCGAAAGTTGGAAAGGCGGATGGGGTCTTCATCATCCTTGCCCAGGCAATAGTAGCAGTTGTTGCGGACAAACAGGTTGAGCTGCCGGAGTGCATCGGTCTCTTCCTGCTGTTTGTCCATCATGGTCGGCTGCTTGGCCCTCTTGGCCTGGTTGCGGGCCTGTGTCACGGCATCCTTCCACAGGCGGGCTTTGCCGTAAATCTTACTCAGCTGCTCGATGCACTGCTCATATACGAACTGGTCCTTTACATAACGCAACAAGTCCGCAATCTGATTGACGCAATTGATTTCCCTGAGCAGTGAACTGGCCGTGGCAAACTGCTTCTCTGCCAGCCAGACGATAAAATGCTTTTCCCTCAGGTTGCGGTAGATTTCTTCGCTCAGAATGTAGCTGTCTGCATCATTCTTGACAAGCACTTCCCGTTGAGCATCTTTTGGAATAGCCCCTTCGTACTTTTCCTGCAGTTCTTCTTCCGTCAGTTCCCGGGTACCGAAGGGCAATTCCTTGACTGTGGCATGGAATCCTTTTCGGATGGCCAGTGTGCCGCATTCCATCACAGCCTTGAATCCGGGACCATATTGGCCTTCCGGAGCCACATCAGAGTCAGGAATGAAACAGAGGGAGGACTTGTAGCGCTTGAGCAGGTTCAGCTGGTTCTCGTTCCAGCTGGTACCCAAAGAGGCCACCGTGTTCTCCAGACCGATGGATTGCAAGCGCAACGCATCAGGAGCGCCTTCCACGATGATGAAATTCTCTGCATCCCTCAATCGAAAGGCGCGGTCGATGCCAAACAGGGTTTCTCCCTTGGTGTAGAGCACGCTGGTGGCGGAATTGATGTACTTGGGGGCATTCGGATTGGCACCGATGTAACGGGCCGTATAGGCAATGATGCGTCCCCACCGGTTCCGTATCGGAATCATGATCCGTTCGCGGAACATGGAGTAACTGGTGCCGTCCTCCTTCCGTTTGAGCATGCCCAGTTCAAACAGCAGTTCCTCTTTCAATCCTTTCTGCTGACAGAAATCGCGGAAGGCGTTGCTGTCTTTCGGGGCATATCCTAATCCGGCCTCTGAGCAAAAGTCTTCCGGCCAGCGGTTGTAGGCATAACACCGGGCATTCCGTGAATCCTCCGTAGTTGCCAGACGAAGGCTGTCCACAAAGAAGGTCTGGAGTATATCCAGTGTAGCCAGAAGGGATTCCTTGTGTTTCTGTTCGGCTACGGCTTCCCCGCTTTGTTCCTCTTCCTTTTCATAATCTACCGGGATTCCGTGCTGCTTGGCCAGAAAATGCACCGCATCGGTGAAGGAGAGGTTTTCTTTCTCCATGATAAACCGGATGCCATCGCCTCCCCGGTTGCAGCCGAAGCAGTGGTACAGGTTCTTGGACAGATTCAACGAGAATGAAGGGGTTTTCTCCGAATGGAACGGACATAGCCCTTTCATGTTGAGTCTGCCGTCACGCGATAGCTTCACGTACGGCTCTACAATGGACTCGATGGGCAATTCCCTGACTTTATCAAGTGTGCCTTCGCTAATCATAGCATGCGGAGTTTGAACCAGCAGTCCAGAATGGATTGCCCAGTGTATTTCAGACGATGGGGATTGTCCGGATTGATGGGCTGTATGTGGCCGTTCATCCGGTATTTACGGAGCGTTTTGTAGCTGACCTCCAAGGCAGCACAAGTCCTTTTGACGGTATAGACACCATGAGGGTCTACTGATGGCTTTGTCTCATTCATTTTTCTTAAAAAACGAGGAGAATACCTACAACATGGCAATCAGATGATAGAATTTCATGGCTATTTCTCTTACTTTCTCATGTCTTTTGGCAGTCTCTTGTACCTACTAATCTATTTCTATGTTCCGTAAGACTACAACTATACTGATGGAACAAAAAAGGTTTATGTATAGTTCAGTTTGATTGCATTGATAACCTTTTCCCTCTTTGTTGATGCTGTTTAGTTCTTATTTTGTATGCTTTACCGTCTTTTTAATACTGGTAATGGATGAAAGAGGCGGGCTTTCAAAGTAATCCTGGGTGGTCTTCTGCAGCATACGAAGGTCGGCGGTCTTGTATTCTACCTTCCCCGGACGCTTGTAGCATACCACCTTTCCCTGACGTCTCCATCGATCTACGTTTCGTCTTCCAAAGAGCTTGTAGGCCTTTCTCTGACTGATGAATTCAGGGTCGTCGTGCGTGTCTTTTAGCGCCTGAACTAGTTTGTTAACCAGGTCATTCAGAAACACATCGTAAGGGACTTCGTGGTCTATAAATTGTATCGAAAACATAATTTTGATAGTTTGGTTCTATAATATGCGTTTCACCTTGATGATGTGGTTTATCCGATCGGTCTTGGTGGTGTATTGACGACTCATGATGGCGCCCAGTTCGGATGCCTGAGTTCGTACACTTTTTAGTTTCTCAATGGGGAAGGAGATTTCGTCACCTACGTTAAGAGCGATGAGCGACGGACGGATTTTTGCCGAAATTTCTACCATAAATCTTGATTATTTAATGATTAATGATTAACTTTGCACTCAAATAATGAGAGCTTTATGCTCGCAAAATAACAAAATAGTGTTTATATAGCCAATATTTGAATGATATTATTTTGATTGAAGCTTAAAATTTAACTATAGACCATGGAAGTTGCAGTAAAAAGTGTGCATATAGGCGAGGCAATAGAGAAACGCCGGCTGGAACTTGACATCAGTAAGTCCGAACTCGGACGTAGAATTGGTGTCTCCCAGCAGCATGTCAACAGAATATTGAAAAGAGATACGATGGAGAGTAAGAAGCTGGTAGACCTATGTCATGCCCTGGACTTTAACTTTTTCACTTTGTTCTGTGAAGTGCCCCCTCAGATCTCGGCTTATCTCGCTGCCGTAACGCTTCATGGTGATGCCAACAATTTTATAGGTGATGCGCAGTTAATCGCTGAGCTGACCGCAGAGCGAGCTAAGGCTGCACAAGCAGAAGAGCGAGTAGCGGAATTGACCGAGAAAGTGGAAATGCAAAAAGAGTATATAGAATCCTTAAAGAATAATTTAGAGGATAAGAATGCTATCATTGAGCTTTTGCGCAAAGGCCAACAATGATGCTACCTTATTATATAATAGTGGTATTTTACATGTTGTTTTAGACTTGGTTTGCTTTTAAGTTGAACCAGTCTCGGTAATTTACTGATAATCATAATATGATTGCTGCCGCAGTTGCTGCAAAAATGCTTGCAAATAGGTTTTTTTGACAAGAAAATTCAACGGGTTTCTTTTCAGTTTTCCAATGAGTTTGAATTTGCTGAAAATCAAAAGCGTTTTAGAGCGGCTCAAGCCGCGGTCGAGGAATAATCTCAACAAAATCAAGGCTTCTTGAAAAGTGTTTGCGATAAGTTTTCCAAGCATAGCTAACCTTGCTGATTTTGAGAAGCTTTTCCGAGCGGCTCAGGCTGCCATTGAAGGCTGATATTTGGCAATATAATGTATTGATAAACAATGCTTTGTGTGGGTTTATAGCACTGAAAACGTGCTGTAGGCCCACATTTGTTTTACCTGCATTCTAAGCACTTTATGTAGGGTTTTGCTTTGGAAGGTTTAGAAATATTTAGTAATTTTGCAATGCCCGGTTTAGAAAGAAGTTTAGAATTTTAATAAACTGTAAATCAAAAATATATGGCTACATTTAAAACTTGTGTGCAGAAACAGCGTAAAGATGGATTCTATCAAGTGTATATACGTGTCACACATCTGAAAAAGAGTATGTATATAAAAACGGATAAATTCGTTAATTCAAAAGGTATAGATACGAATGGCAATATAAGGGATGCTTTTGTCATGAAATTCTGTGTTAATAGAATAGCTGATTATATAGAACGGCTTAACAAAGTAGATATATCCGGTATGACAGTTCATGATATCGTATCTTACTTGAATAAGGGTGAAGATATGTGCTTCTCTCAATACGCTCGTGAATATACTTTTGATATGGCTAGACGTGGACAAAAGAGGAATGCAAGAAATTACGAATTGGCTTATCAGCATCTTGAACGCTATGCTGGAACCAATAAGCTGATGTTCTCTAGATTCACAACAAATTTTATAGACGGATGGATTAAGTCGCTCTCTGAAACTGCGAGGGCAAAGGAAATGTATCCTATATGTATTAGGCAGATTTTCAAGCAAGCAGTATTTGATTATAATGATTATGACAGAGGTATCATTATAATAAAGACTAATCCGTGGCTGAAAGTGAAGATTCCGGCAGCGGATAAACCGGAAAAACGTGCAATTACACCGGAAGAATGCCGGGTCTTCTTTTCGTCACCACTCCCCGAAAGCAAGATGAAGGATTCTCTTCCAGAACTTGGGCGAGATGTAGCCATGATGGTACTATGTCTCGCTGGAATAAATACCGTTGATTTGTATGAGATGAGAAAGGAAAATTATGAAGACGGAATATTGAAGTACCAGAGGGCCAAGACAAAAAAGTCACGTACAGACGGAGCCTATATGGAGATGAGAGTTCCAGCTATTCTGAAACCCGTTATAAACAAATATCTTGCTGAAGAAGGTGATGAACATTTATTCTCATTCTACAAGAGGCATACTACTTCTGACAGTTTTAGTGCTAATGTCAATATTGGGATAAAAAAAATATGTGAGAATATGAATATATCTAAGCCTAATCAGTATTGCGTGTACACCTTCCGGCATACCTGGGGTACGATTGCGCAGAATGATTGCGGTGCGTCCATATCCGATGTGGCTTTTGCCATGAATCATAGTAATGGACATAACATAACACGTGGATATATCAAGATTGATTTTTCTCCAGCATGGGAATTGAATGAAAAGGTAATAGACCTTATTTTCTTTTCCACCCAAAAATCACATAGAGAGCAGCAGGCAGAGGATAGCGGATTGCGGATATCTCCTAAGTATCTTGTCCGGGGAAGCTTGTTTTTTCGAGGGAAGATGCTGCATGAAATAGAAGACATTGGATTCAACAATAAAGAAGAGGTCATCTCCCGACTGTATGAGTACGTGCCGGAAGACATTCCGGAGCGTTCCATGTTGCAGTTCAAGATAGAGAATAGGGATAGGTCTCAAGTGGCAGTATATGAGAGAATGAAGATAAAAGCAAAATGAATTTCCATGAAAATCGTTTGATGGGCCCTTGAACTTATATCCTATTCGTGTGGCAATTGATTGTTTTTATCGGGGAATTGATTAAATTTGCAGTCCCCGAAACAATAGAAGCAACATGAATCCTCTATGAAGGAGTGTAACCCGTAGTCAGTCGGGTTCCGGTATCTATGCCGGTGGGGACACTTCTTTATAGGGGATTCGCCATTTAAAAACTGATATTATGAATCCTTTTAAGAAAGTCGAATTTCGTGACTTTAAAGTGCGTACATGTATATTTTGCGCTGTGGTTAGTTTAGCTTGTTTGTGTGTAGCTATGGTTAAAAAATCTCCAATGTCTTTTGATTGGATGTCTATTCTTGTTGGTATTTTATCACTATTGGTTACTATACTTATCGGCTGGCAGATATTTAATTTTATATATATAAAAGATGAAGTTAAAGAGCAAATAAATAGCAATATAGAGGATTCTTTTAATGATTTAATCCCTATTTTGAAAGGAATGATGGTGCTTGGAGATAGCAAATCTTTTTATAGTGGGAACATGACTCAAGCACTCGATGATAATATGATTGCTCTTGAATCTGTTTTTCAAAGTAAAAATAGCAAGTTAATAGAACCAGCTGTCAATGTGATAATGTGCAACTTGTATGAAATTAAGAAGGATATGGAAGCTTGTAACAAAATCATGATATTTAAAGACCAAAAACCGCGTTATTCAGAATTATTGAAGAAAACTGAACATTATTATACCTCTGAATTAATCTCACTTCTTTCTAAAGCGACAGAAGTTGAGTATAAAAGAGATAATCACCAGAGATTATTCAATGAAGGTAATGATGACTTATTTAAATTAAAAGAAAAAGGGGTAATAAGTTAGTCCCCCATCATTCTATGCGTATAGGGACTTTTCCATTTAGTCTTTTTTGCTTCGTGAAGCAGTATAGTTACAAATGCTGTAATTGCTCCAACAATAACAGTTGCGACTATTAAGAAACACAATATATCTATCATAACCTTTTCTTTTTCACAAAGATAGCGATTTTTTCTTATTCTGCACGAGTTGAGGAGAAAAGTATTCGGTATAATCATTACCTTTGCCGCAAAAATACCAAACCATGGCACAAGAAAGTAAATACTCATACGACGAGGAAAGCGTGAAAGCTATCGTCCATTGGGCACAAACAGCCCAATTGCCCAAGGAAGTGACATTAAGCGAATCGGAACACATCATCGATACTTCCATGTACGTCCACGCCAACATCTGCGACATCAACCAGCACTATCCGGACCCGTTCTACAATCCGGCGATTGACCGGTTATATCGGTTGAAGGAACATATTGGCGAATAATTAGTGAAATCAGCAAGAGAGAAGCGTTAATGAGCGTTTCTCTTTTTCATTTACCATATTTTTTGTAACTTTGTAATGCGTATGATGTTGTACGTTACCAATCCTGACGAAAAGACATGGGAAAATCCTTAACTGTTAAGCAAGAAAACTTCTGCAATTATTACATTGAAAGCGGTAATGCTTCCGAGGCCTATCGTCGTGCTTATTCGTGTGAGAACATGAAAGATGAGACGGTCAATAGAAAAGCTATAGAACTGATGAACAACGGCATGGTTACGGCAAGGGTTAAGGTATTGCAAGAGGAACAAAAAGAGAAGTCTGACATAACTAAAGAGCGTATTTTGCAAGAATTATCTGGCATCGCATTCTCTACCATAGCTGATATGCACAATACTTGGATTGAACGCAAGGAATTTGACCTGCTTTCCAAGAAAGAAAAATCCGCAATAAAAAGTATATCAACTAAGACTCTTAAAAAGAATATTGGTACAAGAGATGAACCAGAAATAGTGGACGTTGAATATGTGAAGATAGAACTATACGATAAGATTAAGGCTATTGAGCGAATTTGTAAAATGCTTGGGTTCGATGCCGCCTCGGAGATAAATGTCAATACTCCCAAACCCATGAGTGTGGAGGAAGCCAAACTACTTATTAAAGGATTATGATTGATGGTAACACATATCTCAGGGCATTCTGCCTATCCGGTACACTCAATTATACAAGGTTCTTTTTCAAGAGTAAAACCGGAAGAAGATTTGTTGTGAACAGGCACCATGAGGTAATATGCAATGCGCTTGACAATGTTATTGCTGGAAAGATAAAGAAACTGATAATCAATATAGCTCCGCGTTATGGGAAGACTGAACTTGCTGTAAAGAACTTCATATCTGAGGGGCTTGCCATAAACCCGGCTTCCAAATTCATACATCTTTCATATTCTGATGACCTTGCTCATGACAATTCCGAAGAGATAAGGGATATTGTCAAATCCGAGGACTACCGCAAATTGTTTCCTTACGTCCAGATAAAGGATGGTTCCGATAGTAAAAAGAAATGGGTAACCACATCCGGAGGAGGAGTATATGCAGTATCTACCGGTGGACAGATAACCGGATTTGGTGCCGGAGAGGTTGATGATATAGGAGACGAAATAGAAGGAATTTCCGTTACTGGGAAATTTGCCGGTGCCGTGGTCATTGATGACCCTATAAAACCGGAAGACGCTCTTTCCGACTTGAAAAGGGAGAAGGTTAACCAGCGTTTTGAAACTACCATCCGTAACCGTGTGAACAGTAGGAATACGCCTATTATTATTATAATGCAGCGTCTTCATGAGAATGATTTGTGCGGCTATCTAATGAAGACCGAACCGGGAGAGTGGACTGTAGTTTCTTTGCCGGTCATTGAATATGATAAGGATGGAAGAGAGATACCTCTCTGGAAATTTAAGCATGAATTAAATGAACTGAATAACCTTCGTAGAATAAATCCTTTCGTGTTCGAAACACAATACATGCAGAACCCTAAGCCGATGGAGGGGCTTATGTATGGCAAGTTTAAAACATACAAGGAAATTCCATATACCAATAGGGCTATACGCAAGAACTATACAGATACCGCTGACACTGGGGAGGATAATCTGTGCTCCATAAACTATATAGATACGGAAATAGGGAACTTTATATTGGATATTGCTTACACCAGCGCTTCTATGGAAGTGACAGAGCCTATGGTAGCTACTATGTTGGCGAAAGATAATATAACCATATCCAACATTGAAAGCAATAATGGCGGCAGGGGATTTGCCCGGAATGTGGAATCACAGTCCCGGATAATGGGAAACAACACTACGGAGATAAGATGGTTCCATCAGTCGGGAAACAAGGAAGTGCGTATATTCACACGCGCAGCAGAAGTCATGAACCTTACTTACATGCCGGAAGGATGGGAGACCTTGTACCCTGAGTTTTATGCGGAGATAAGCGGTTTCAGAAAAAAGGGGAAGAATGCTCACGATGACGGTGCGGACTGTCTTACCGGCTGCGTTGAGAAGCGTGGAGAATTTGATTATGAAAGTTATGATGATATAGATATATACGGGATGAACAGCATTGTGGAGATACACCCTATGATAAACGGGAAATTCGCCTATGTGAAAGCGTATGTTGTGGACGGAACGGTTTATATAGCGGAGGCATATATCGGAAATGCTCTGCCATTGGATGATGTTTCCGCTGTGGTAAAGAATTCAGAAGTGAACATCGAGGCTCCCAATACGATGCTGCATTATGTCAGGGATTATCGCTCTTCTATCGGGGAAGTGTGGGCAAGGCAGGAAAGAGGAAGCAAGTTTCCGTATATTGAATCTTTTAAGGCTTTGGTTGCGGAATTCAAGTTTAAACGTTCTGCGGACATGGAAGGCTTTATGCGAAATCTTATGGACTATGACGGCAAGGACGTGTATGAGGCAATGTATGTCCTTTGCTGTGTTGCGGATAGAGTAAAAAGGAAGGGATTATTAAAAATAGAACATTGATTTCTGTATTACCCCCGTGATTTTTTTGTATAATATTTGAAAGGTATTAAAAATGGAGTATTCATTGCCAGTAATGCGGATGGTGAAGAATCTTAATTAACCTTGAAGCCTTTTTTATATTTTATTTGGAATGTTATTTGGAATAATTCTAAATAATATGTATATTTGCATCCGTAGGGTCACTTACAAGCGTATGAAGTTGTACGCAACCGTATCTAGGACTAAATCACTAATATATGGGAGTGGCCGCATTTATGTGCTGTCACTCCTGCTTTGTATATGGGCATATTTAATCAATTCTGGAAGCCAAAGGAAAGAAAAGCAATTCCAATGCGAGAGAATGTAAACCGCGTGGAAAGGGATGCTGAAGGAAATTACTGGTTCCTTTCAGACTTGTTCGGCCATCACACCAAATGGAAGGCTTATTATGACATGACCGATGACAAGGAAAAGGCAGAGGCGCTTTCCGCTTGTACGCCATTCTTCACTGTAGTGGACAAGATAGGTTCCATGATGTCAAGAGGCGTTCCTTATGTGGTGGATAAGAATGGCAATGAGAAAAGGTTCTATGCTGACATCCGCAATATATTGGATATCCCTAATCCATTACAAACATTCTCCTCATTTGTAAAGCAGATAGAAATCTGCCTTAAGGTGTTCGGGCATTGTCCTATAGTCCTTGTAAGAACCGGAAAGGGAAGTGTGCCAAAGGCTATGTGGATTGTTCCTCCTGAACTGTTCCATATTGTCGGTACCGGAAAGGTATTCCGGCAGTTTGAACTTTCGGAAATTGTTTCAGAGGTTTATATTGATTGGGGAGGAAAACGTCTGAAATTAGAGGATTACGAATATCTTATCATATATGACAGTAATATTCGTATATCCGATGGAATATCTGATATCTTATTCGATTCCGTCTCAGACAGCTTATCCCAACCTATATCCAATTGGGTGGCTTCCATGTCGGCAAGCCATACGCTTCTGGTCAACGGGGGGCCAAAAGGGGTATTGTATAATGACTATACAGACCAGATGGGCAATATGGCTCTTACTTCAGAGGACGAGAAGGACATAAAGGATAGGTTCAAGAGGGACTACGGTCTTGTAAACAAGGAATATCCGATATTGGTCACCCGCCATAAGCTCGGATGGCTTCCTCTTGATTTCAACGCCGACCAGTTGAAGCTTCACGAAGAGGACAAGCGGTGTACAGATAAGATAGCCAATGCCATGGGAATCAACGCTAACCTATTTACAGATGCCAAGTACGACAATCTGGAAAGTGCCGGTAAGAAGGCATACCAAGATGTGATAATTCCCGACAGCATAAAGATAGCTGGATGCCTTACGCGAGCGATATGCCCCGAGGGTGTATTCATAAAGATAGACTTTACGGATGTCGAATGTCTTCAGAACAACAAGGAGACGGAAGCCAATACTCTTGTCAAGGTTGCCGACGCATTACAGAGGTTGCTTGACAAGTCTTTGATTACTCATGACGAGGCGCGTATTGAAGTGGCTAGATATATAGAAATTGACCCAGAAAACCCGAAAGGGGAATATGGAAATCTCCCTGCTATGTCAGACGAAAAAGATAATGAAGATGAAAACAACGGTAAATAAATACAAAGGCAGAATGGGAATGCAGCATAAGCTGTTTTCTATCAATTCCAAGGATGTACAATACGATTCTGAAAGCCGTACAATCAGCGGATATGCAGCAATATTCGGTAACAAGGACAAAGCTGGTGATATATTGCTGAAAGGCTGTTTCGCAAAAAGTATCCGCGAAAGGGGACCAGAAAGTAGCGCTAATGACAAGATTATATTCCTATGGATGCATGATATGTCGGAGCCTCTGGGATTGCCTACCATATTGAGGGAAGATGAAAAGGGGCTTTACTTTGAAGCGCGGATTGATGAGATAGAACTTGGGGATAGAGCTATAAAACAACTTGAATCCGGTACTCTCAATCAGTTTTCTATTGGATATGAGTATGTGTGGGAGAATTGTGAATGGGATTATGAAAGAGAAGCATTTATTGTTCGCGAGGTCAAGTTGTATGAAATATCCGTTGTGTCGATTGGGTGCAATGGAGAGACTGAATATTTGGGACTTAAATCCATAGAGGATTGTGAGGCTGCATACAAGGAACTGAGCGAAGAAGTTGCATCCTTGTCCAAGAATTTGAGTCTGTCTAAACAGCATAGATTGCAGAAAATAATATCCAAAGCAATGTCACTTGCTTCTTTCAGGCCGGAGAATGCCTTTGATGCTCCACCTGCAGGAAAGGGAGCCGACAATGACGGAGGTAGTGAGGAAAAAGAATTGTATAAACTTTTAAAATTAAAATCGGTATGAAATTAGGATTTATGGAGCTTCTGGATACGTCTGGTTTGCCTGAAGAAAGCAAAAAATTCTTCGAGGCTATGGACGAAAAAATGGGAACTGCTCTCGAGGAGCAAGTGAAAGGTTTCCTTATGAATGAAGTGAAATTGGATGAGTTGCGCAAATCCATCAAGGATGCTGCAGATTCTATCAATGAAATCAAGGGCAAGGAATTTCCTGGTATTGACAAAAAGACTTTTGATGAAAAGGTCAATGAGTTGGAGAATGCCATTCTACGTGTAAAGGCAGCTACTGAAATCAGTGGAAATGGAGAAATAAAGGTTAAATCCGTTTATGACCAACTCTACGAGCAGTTGAAGGGGTATATTACGACGGACAAGAAAGGGGTTTCAACCCTTGACCTCAAAGAGGCATGTAAGGCCGCTCCTGGGAACAAACTGGAGGTCAATCTTGTGTTGGATAAAAAAGGAACTGCTGCAACTATTGCATCCGGTACCTTGGCTCCTCACTATGGGGTTGAAATTGACCCAAATTTGTCGGTCAATCCCAGAGCGCAGACAGTCATAAGGAATTATGCAAACGTGTCCAGCACGAATAGCCGTTCCCTGATTTACGCTGAATATGTGAGCAAGGACGGTGATGCCGCATGGGTTCCGGAAGGAGGACTTAAACCTCTTATGGATGCTACATTGGCAGAAAAGACTGTGACCGCTGCAAAAATAGCCATTGCCGCAAAATTCACAGAAGAAACATTGACGGATTTCCCCAGCTTCGTTAATGAAGTTCAAAGCGAAATGATAAACAAGCTTGGAATCAAGGAGGAGCAAGGTATTCTGGACGGAAAAGGGTCTGACGGAGAAATCAAGGGTGTAGCCGCAGACATGCCGGCATTCTCATTGACAGGTTTCAATGTAGAGAAAGCAAACATGTTTGATGCTCTCGTTGCCTCATATTCACAGATTGTCTCTGCAAGCGAAATGGCTTATCGCCCGAACCTTGTGTTGATGAACCCGTTGGATTATGCGGCAATGCAGTTGACCAAGGATACAAACGGCCAGTATCTCCGTCCTTTCCGATATGGAGATGAACTGATTCAAGGGTTGCGTATAGAGACTACTACTGCTGTAGAGCAGGGAGACTTTATTATGGGAGACTTTTCGTATCTGAATATACGTGACCTTTGGGCATTGTCAATGTCCGTCGGTTGGGAAAATGACGATTTCCGTAAGAATATCGTTACCGTATTGGCTGAAAAACGATTGATGTGTTACATCAAGTCACAGTATAAGACTGCATTCGTGAAAGATAAGTTTGCTACGGTAATTGAAGGGATAACTCCGGCTGAACCGGGTGTAGGTGGATAAACGATAAATATAATATGACTATGGGAAAAGAATATAAAATGAATTTGACCAAGCGTTACGAAGTGACGTTTGTAAAGGATGGGACACAATACAAGTCCGGCGATAAAGTATCAGTAGGAATGCCTCTTGCAAGCAGATTTTATGCAGAAGGAAAGATTGAAGTATCAAGTGAACTGCTGAATGACGCCAAGGCATTAGGTTGCGAAGAACTTTTCACCAAACGTAAAAGGAAAGAGACTGTATGATAATTGACTGCACATATTTCACTGGGTTATTGAGTGTCGGGATAGGTCCCGACACTGGAGCTCCTTCTGTAACCAGAGAAGCGGAAAAGGACCGGATAAACACTTATATTGATATATATGAAATTGAATATCTGAATAATATTCTTGGTGATGATGTGTGCAGTGAATTTGTCTCCTATCTTGAATCTCATAAAGATAGTGTTGAAAAATGGGAAAAGTTGTACGCTTTGTTATCAGAGAAGTATAGCCCTATAGCGTGCTATGTGTTCTTTAAATACATATCAGAAGGAAACTATAGTGTGACAAGTGTAGGGACGGTGACTTCTTCGGATGAGGATGCAGTTTCCCCTATGGTGTTGCAGATAAGAGCTTGGAATGATATGGTGAATATGAACAAAAGGGTCTATGAGCTGCTTCAATCCGTAGAATACAAAGGTGTTTGCTTTAATCCTTGCATGTTACGTAAGATAAACATTATGGGAATATGAAATCAGTAAACAAGATTTTTGAAGATGTGGTTAGGCGTGTTGCCGTCAAATACGGAAAGAATGTTTCGTACTTGTTTGGAGATTGGTCATACATAAGCAACCAGCTTACAGTCTGGAACCAGTCGCCCAAAACCAGTCCATTGAAATTCCCTATAGTTTGTCTGTATTCTCCTTTTGTGGAGGATAGGACAGAAGCAGAGACAAGGGCATCCCTTGATTTTATCATTATGGTAAACACCCTGAAAACCTACACGAATGAAGAGAGGGAAAAGACTTCGTTTGAGCAGGTGCTTCGCCCTATTTATCAACTTTTCATTGATGAAATAAGGAAGGATTCTTCCATTAAAAGCAATTATAATGGGATAATTCCTCATTCTTATTCAGAAAACTACCGGTATGGGCGTGTTGGTGTGATAGGGGAAGACGGAAAGCCTTTCCATGATTTTATCGACGCTATCGAAATTAAAGAAATGAATCTAACTTTTAAAGAAACAAAGTGCTATGGCAACAGATTATAGAAAATGTCCGGGACTTGCAACGTTTAATACGGGTAATTCCGTTTGTGTGCTTGACCCGGGAAAGATAAAGGCCATTATATTGACCATTCACGGTCATAAATTGCCGAGAGAGAAGACTGCGGAAGCTATTGAGGCCGCTTGTCATGCCGACAGACCGGACCGGATATTCCCTATCAAGACGATTGTGGAATATGCGCCTTCCGGTGGAGAGGCTCAAACGTCAGCAACCGGTTATGGACCGACGAAGGTGACAAGTTATTCAGCTAAAAATGACGTATGGACCTTGCAGGATTATGATGCCAGTTTGAAAGCCAATCTGATGGCTGCAAAGAACGTGGCATTCGATGCCTATTTTGTGGACGAGAACAATATCGTCTATGGAATGAACGATGGTACTGATGAACTTGCCGGAATACCATTGTCCGGTGTATATCCCGGAGGCCAGGATTGGGACTCTTCTGGAACGGAAGCAAATCTTACGGTTGCCACGATGTTCAAGGATTACGAGAAGTATATCAAAAATGCCGATGTTTCAGCCTATGACTTTGATGTGGTTGAAGCATTAAAGGGACTTGTATATGTGGACTTGAAATCTGCGGAATCAGGGAAATATAAGCTGGTTGAACATTTTGGCAAGCTTGACATTACGGAATATTACGGAGCTCTGTTACAGACAAATGCGGAAACAGCCCTTCCGGACGCTTCCGGTGTATCTTATGCTGACGGCGTCATATCCGCTACGGGTACGGTAAAACTTGCAAAGCCTTCTGTTTTGCAGGGTGTGGGTATAACTGGAATTGAGTCCTGGTCATGAAAGTGGAAGGCGTTACTTTTAATGAAAGGCTTGTACGTAAGATGAAAAAGAAGGAGTTTGTTGATATACATAAAAAGGTCTTTTTCCTTGACCGTACTGCCGAGGATAGGGAAAGTCTGCTTTCTGATATATATGACAGGATATGTGATGCCACCCCTCGCATCAGGAATGTGGATTCTGTTTTGTAATATGTTTGTTAGGGGCGTTCATTCGCCCCTAAATTGTTATTAGGTATGGCTAGTATAATAGAGGCTGAGAGAAACTTTGATGAGCTTGTGGCAGGATTTGAGCCCATGATACGTGATATAATGGCTGCCCAGAAAAAAGAGGTGCAGGTATATATCACGGAGCAATTGTATTCCGGTATAAACGGCAATGACAAGCCTTTGCGCCCGACTTACTTGAATGACCCTTATTTCAAAAACAAGGAATCCGGTAGTTGGTATAAGAATGCCCGTGGCTATATGATATGGAAAAAGGGGATAACACCTCCGTATGCCTCTTCGTGGCTTGGAATTCCCAGACGTTCTCCGGAAACTCCGAATCTGATAATCAGAGGCGATTTTCATAATTCTATTACAGCGGTACCATTTGATAAAGGTCTTAGGATAGAAAGTGTAGGAGTCAGCTTCAGCGGAGACATAGAGCGCAAGTACGGGCAGGCGATATATAAGGTAGGGTCTTATGCTAGGAAGCATTTTATCGAGAAATATGTGAAAAAAGGCATTGCCAATTATTTCAGAAAGTTCGGTGTGGAATGAGCTGTATGTGTGAAAACCGGAAGAGGATGGAGGACATTGGGCGAATGAGGTCTCTTGCGAAAAAAGCCGCCATGATGGAGGGAAAGGTTTACGTTCTCTATGAGAATGACGGTATATTCGGCTTTGTTCCAGAAGGAGTTGAATATAAAGGTGCATTTATTGAATATGTGTGGTTTATATAAAAAAATCATTTGCATTTAATTTATTTACAATTTAGAATGTTTCTAAATAATAATTATCTTTGTAATAGCGTGTAAAGTTGCACGCAACCCAAATCAGTACGTTATGGCGAATGAATTTAAGATTACCGATGTAGTAGATGACAAAGCATTTACTCAACTTGGAAAATTGAAAACGGAATTAAAGGAAACTACTACCCTTTATTCAAGTCTTGTAGTGAACATTGCAAGAGCATCTAAATCCAATCCAAAGACTTTTGATGAATTATCCGACAAGGCAAGCAACTTTAAATCGTCGGTAGATAAATTAAATTCTACACAAGAGAAGATGAATTTAATACAGGCAAGGCAATTGGCAATACTGCGCCAAGTGTCCCAGCAGCTTAATTCCATGTCTTCCTTGTCTAAATTGAATGTCCTCTTTGAACAGTTTACCAAGAATGTGAAGAATGCGAACGATATGCTGCAATCTCTTTCTTCCACCTCCAACAATGTTGCCGCATCGCAGGATAATGCGGCAAAAAGCACCCAGAATGCGAGCAATACTATAAATCAAGCCTCAGTGCAGTTGCAGACTGCGAATGTCAATTATTCAACTATTATTGATACTATACAAGGATACGACAGTGTTGTAACCAAATTGACGGCAGACACTATTGCCAATAAGGAGGAGATGAATAAGATAATCTCCGACATTAATAAGCTGGCTAAAGAATATCGCCAGGGTAAAATGTCTCTTACTGAATACACAGAACAAGCGGCTTTACTAAAACAACGCCATATTGAACTTATGGCACAAAACCAGCAGAACACAGCTTTGATAAAAAATCATTCTAATGCAATTATCAGTGCATCCGGCAGTTATTATGAGATGAATGCTGCCATGTTGGAGCTACAGAAGCGGTATAAGGCATTGTCTGAGGAACAAAGAAACAGCCCGATGGGAGAGAGCTTGATAAAACAAGCCAATGCTTTGAATGACAAGTTGAAGGAGATAGATGCCAAATTTGGAAATTACCAACGCAATGTGGGTAATTATGCGTCTTCGTGGAACGGGTTAAATGTGCAGACCCAACAGCTTATTCGCGAGCTCCCTTCATTAACAATGAGTTTTAATCAGTTTTTCTTAGCCATCTCCAACAACTTGCCCATGTTTGCGGACGAACTTAAGCGTGCCACTGATGAATTTAAGCGCATGAAAGCTGAAGGACAAACAGCGGTGCCGGTTTGGAAGCAATTGCTTGGAAGTCTATTCTCATGGCAATCAGCATTAGTAATTGGTATTACACTATTGTCTGCCTATGGTGATGAAATCATTGATTGGGTTACAAGTCTGTTTAAAGGTGAAGAGGAGGTGAAGAATCTTGTAAATCAGGAAAAGCAATTGGCTGATGCGAGAAATAAAGGGATGTCTAATAGTGTAAAGGAAAGGACTGAATTGGCATTACTTTACAAAGCTACTCAAGATGTATCCCGCTCAATGAAGGAGAGAAATGTTGCAGCGGATGAATTGCAAAGTAAATATCCTGCTTACTTTGAAAATATGTCAAACGAGGAGATTCTTGCGGGAAAGGGGGCAAAGGCATATAAAGAGTTGACCAATTCACTTATCGCTTCTGCACAAGCAAGAGCCATAGAGGATAAGATGGTGGAAAATAGCAGTAAGATGTTAGAATTGGACAATCAAAGAATAGGAGCGTTAGTCAAGCAGGTACAAGAACAACGAATTTTAGATGCTGCAATAAAAGCCCGTGAAAAGGGATATGATTATACTGTTAATGGAGTAGCTATATCTATTGCCGCACAAGAAAAACGTGTTTCAGATGCCGCCAAATCTGCGGCATCTTATGCTGAACAAATTGAAAATTTGAACAAGGCTAATAAAAGTCTTGTAAGTAAAATAAATGTAAATGCTCTTTTGGATAATGACAAGAAAACGTATGAAGAGACCAAAAAGAAAACGGAAGAGTATGCTGAATATATCAAGAAAATTACGGAAGACTTGGAAAAGTCCCGTATAGATATTATTGCTGATGGGAGAAAGAGGGAGATAGCTGAGGTTGAGAAAGAATACAATGACCGTATCAAGGCAATAAAGGGAAATTCCGAAAAGGAGATAGAGCTTCGGACAAATCTTGAGGCCCTTAAAGGGAAGGCCATAGCAGAAATAAATGATAAATATGATAAAGAACTGATTGAGATAGAGAAAAACAATCTTGAAAATCGTTTGGAATCTTTTGGGGAAAATTCGGAAAGAGAGTTGAATGAGCGTCTGAACATACAACTGAAACTTAACGATATGATGCGTGATGCAGAGATTAAGGATGCGGAAAAGAATGGCGAGGATGTGTCTGCTATAATTGACAAGTATGGGAAGCGCCAGAATGATATTGTTATGCGGAATCTTGAGAGCAGATTCGGGTTGATAGAGGATTATACAGACAAAATGATTGACAGACAAGGAACTGCTTCAATAGAGGAATATAATGCCCTTAAAAAGCAGTATTCGAAAGGGGAGATAAGCCGTGAAGATTACGAAAAAAAGGCTTATGAGATAGGTGCCAAATATGCAAAGGCTCGCCTACAGACGATGATAAAGGAGGTTCAGGCAGAAATGGCTCTCCTCGACCCCGATAGTGATAAGTATGCGGATTTGGAGGACCGGCTGGCTAACCTTCAGTCCCAGATTGATGGAATAGACCTTGATACGGCGATAGATAAAAGCGAGAAGGCGAAAGACAAGTTTAAGGAAGCGTTGTCTGACATGAATAGCGCTGCGAGGGATGCATTAGGAGATACTGCCGGTATATTCGAGGGGCTATCAGACATTATGAAAGATGTGGCAGAAGATGGTAAACTCAGTTTTGAGAATCTGGCAAAAAGTGTCATGAAAATAATGGATGGTATAACATCTCTTATGTCTGATGTGTACGATGCGAAAATAGAAAAGATAGAGGAGGAGCAGGATGCCAATGATGAAGCCTACGATAGGGAGATAGAGCGTATTGAATCATTGCAGGAAAGAGGAGCCATCTCTACAGAGGTCGCGGAAGCCCGAAAACGCGCAGCCGAGGATAAGACAAGGTTGAAAGAGGAGGAGCTGGCAAAGAAAAAAGCTGCCCTTCAGGAGAAACAAGCCAAGTGGAATAAAGCTAATTCAATAATACAAGCGGGAATAGCTACCGCATTGGCTATTACCGAAGCTTTACCGAATTTGATTTTAGCTGCAATCGTCGGGACAATGGGGGCCGCGCAGATTGCTATAATTGCATCTCAGCAAATTCCCAAATATGCCAAAGGTACCAAAGACCATCCCGGCGGTCTTGCCATAGTCGGTGACGGTGGAAAGAAGGAAGGTATCATAACAGATAATGGATTATTTGTCACTCCCGACAATCCTACTCTTGTTGATTTGCCGATACATTCCCAGGTAATTCCCGACCTTTCGTTCATATATGATAGGAAAGGGCTCGGTTCTGATTTCCTATTGCTTGAGCAGCAAAAGAAAAACATGGCAGATAGAGGCATTGTGGTTAATGTTGACAATGATTATAGCCGACTGGAGAAGAAGATGGAAGGTAATACCAGACAGTTGCAGAATATCAATAAACTGATGAAAAAGGCCAATAGGAATGCTGAATATAATTGGATTTTAAACAGAGTGTAATGCTATGATGTATACAGAGCTTGATAAGATGCCCTTATCCCGGTTCATAGATGTTTTCTTGGGAGATATGGATAAGGTTGTGATAAGGGGCAGGTACAGTCAAGAGGAGAAAGTAAAAGCCTCCGAAAAGCTGTGCAATGAGTATTTGTCTATAATAGGGGGGAAGTCTGTTGTTTCGCATATAAACAAGCGTAATGAGGTACTGAAGATACACATGCGTATGTGCTGTCTTGAAAGCGCTTCCCGGTTTATTGTGATGGGAGAGTGGGATGAGGTTCGAAATATAATGGCTGCTTTGGGATATTCGTTCAAAAGTGGTGAACACGACAGAATGCGTACCCGTATTGAAAGCGTTATGGCTTCTGACAAATACCGCATTGCCAAGTTGCAGGAGCTTTCCGATAACTCAATGAGTGCTAAAATGGACCGTGAATATTTTACTCGTGAAAGGGTTTCAGTAATGTCTCATGTAAAAATGCACATTGACGAGAATACTTTTTCGGCAAAGGAATATGCATATCTGGTGAGAAACATGTGCGAGGAGATAGACGCAATGATACGTTCAACTAAAAAGAAGTAGCTATGTATTACAAGTGTGAACTGGTGGTAGGAGGGTACTCTTACAATGTGACAGACAATCTGGTGAACTGGGATGATGTGGAAATGTCATTCAAGCGAAATGATTATGATGGAGTGGTAAGAAGTTTTTCTACCAAGTTCCAGTTTTCCAATGGGGCTTATTCTCTTCTTGTGAGCGAGTATCTTAGGAACTATCTAAATTCGTCCGCTTCCGTTATCTTTTATACCCGCAACAATTCATGGTTATGGAACGAGAGATTCAGGTGTGCGCTTGATTTTTCCACTTTTACGGACAACGGCACTACTTGCGAGATTAATGCGGTCGATGACAGTCTTGCAAGCATCATAAAGGCAAAGAAGGGAACGCAATATGAATATCCGGTATCGGAAATAAAGGAAAATGCGCAGTTGAATTATGACCGGATACAGATGACAAGCAAGATTGAGTGGATTCCCACTGGTACTACGGATGATGACGGGAATATGTCGAATACATTTGAATTGAAGGATGGTAAAACGACATCCTATGGGTTTCCGATGTATATAAAAGGTACACCAGAAATAGCCGTAAAAAACATAGTTGAAGTCTATGATGATGAGATGGGAGAAGGTGTGGATATAAATATTAGAAGCACTGGTATGTTTTTTAAAAATATAAGCACACATGGAATTCCTATAAATCTTAGATTGCATTTGGAATTCTCTGCTTCTCTTCAGGAATCTGCTCAGGCCGCTATTCGCCTTTATCAAGAAGGTTTGACTGACCTTCCTTTAATTGAGGAAGTAAATGAAGGTAAAAATACGATAGATTTTTCTTTGGATAAATACCTCATTTTTGGTAATGGCGGTTTTTTGCGTTTGTTTATTAATACCACTTACAATGGGGTTACTATTACACAAACACCGGAAGAAGCTTCAGCCAGCTATATGACAATTGATTTTGTCGAACGTGATGATTCGATAAATATAGATGTTGTTCGTCCCTCTACTATCCTTAACCGCCTATTGTCTTCCATGACCGGCAGTGCGGATGTGGTAGGAGAAATTGCTTCCGGAGTTGATGAGCGTCTTGACAATACAATCATTTTGCCGGCAGAAAGTATACGTGGGCTTGAAAATGCAAAATTGTATACTTCATATACGAAATTTTCCAACTGGATGAAAGCTGAATTCGGTTTTGTACCGGTAATTGGTGGGAACAAGGTTTCATTTGTCCACCGTGATAGTCTGTTCCAGGACAAGGAAATAAAGAATCTGGGTTCCCGGTCTACGGACTTTGAATATTCGGTGAACTCATCATTGATTTACTCCAGATTGAAAGTCGGTTATGACAAGCAGGACTACGACAGTGTAAACGGTCGTGATGAATTCCGTTTTGGCGTTGAATATACTACTGGAACGACACTTACCGACAACACTATGGAGCTTGTCAGTCCATATCGTGCAGATGTATATGGAATTGAGTTTCTTGCGGCTAAACGAGGAGAAGATACAACGGACAGCGACAGTGACAATGATGTATTCATGGTGGGTGCTTCCCTTGACGGTTCTTCGCAGAGGTTTGTTCTTATTCGTGGGGGAAAATATGCCATTTCCGGGGTAATATCCTCTGAAACAATGTTCAATGTGATGTACGCGCAAAAGTACATGATAGAGGCGAACAGAAAGTTTATAGGCTCTTTTTCCTCATTGCTTGATTTCGCTTCTTCTGAGGGAAACAGTAATGTGGTGATAGAGGGCATGAAAGGGACTGATGACATTGAAATTCCGGAGAGATACTTTACGGTGGGGGAATTGTCTGTTAAGACAAGTGATTTGGATGTTCCCGAAGACCTGACTGGATATATAGCCCTGCAAAAGAACGGTAGAACATACAAGGGGTATATAAAGAGTTCGAGCTATAATTATGGAAAGCCTGAAGCTGTCAAGTATTCATTGATTGTAAAAAACATAGAATAAAACTGTTTGTTATTTGGAATAATTCTAAATAATATATATATTTGCATACCGCAAGTGATGTTGCTTGCCACTCATTAAAGGACGAAAAGACATGGTGAAGATAGGAGACGTATGCCCTCTGTTCTTTAATCCTATAAAGGACAAATTTGGGATTGATATTGATTACATCCAGAAATTCCATTCTTCTGACAAGATTCATATTCAGGTATTTTCTACCGGTTCTGAATCCGTGTCTGCAAATCTCAACAACCTTTCTAAAAGCACTTCTTCTGAAATAGCTTTTTCCATTTACGAGCATAACGATTCTGTAACAATGCACTATGCCGTAATTACTAGTCTTGAAGATTCTGTCTATTCTGTTACGATAAATGGAACCACATCGGAGCCGTTTATCGTATGCTCTTCTGATTCTCTTCTTGAGGAAACAACTTTGATACGCTATTCCCATAAGGACAATAATTCTGCATTTGACAATATATTTTGGATTGATGACCAGCAACAAGTATTTGAATTTAGAGTAGAGGCCGGCTTTAAGCCCAACGGATACAATGCCCATGTCGAAAATGAGCAATACCGTAATCAAATGCAAGAGATAGAGGAGTTGTATTCCATTCCTTATGACAGCTTTATACTGACGGTAGGAAACTCCGTGGGAGTTCCTTATTGGTTTGGAAGGCATCTCAACCGGATACTCTGCCTTTCTATGGTTGAAATTGATGGAGCCAAATATGTCCGTTCCGAAGATTCTGTCCCCGAATTATCACAAATTATGGAAGATAGCCAGCTATTTCAGATAAACATGACACTGGAATTGCAGGAAAATGATATTGCAGGAGTAGGGGGAGCTCCGGAAACTGCGTCTTCATCTTCTGTTGTCGGATTCTTCATTGAAAATCCCACTGACGGTCAGATGCTTCAGTACCAAGATTCCAAATCTGCTTTTGTTAACGTAACTACAGTAGAGGTATGACAAGGAAGAGGGTAAATAAGATATTATGGCATGGCAATGACCTGAATGAAGACGGGTCTGCAAAAGCACCGTCTGTTGCATCTTATGCAGGCGCTCTTGATGGGCTTAATCCTGGTGAACTGTATATATGTGATGCGGATGGGGCTCCTACTTTATTTATGGTAACGGACGGTGGAAGGGTTGTACCCATTGGAGGGGTAAATTCAGAAGAGTTGAAAAAGCTTTTCATCCGCAAGGATACCAACGACCGCACCCCCTTCAAGCTGGAAGTCGGCGACAAGCTGACCGCGGAGAAAGGATTGCAGATAAGCAAGAACTTCGTTTCCGGCATTATCGGAGGAAGCGGCGGCTACATCTATCTGGACGAGAACGGGAAGGTTGTCATCGAGACGGACAAGGCTGTATTCCGTGAGGAGCTTATTGTACCTCAGATTACCTTCAACTGCATAGACGTTATATCGGGAGACAAGGCAAACACGTTCGCCTACGGAACGATAAAGACTGTGGATACAGAGAACCGCATCGCCACCCTTGACCTTCTGGAAGGCCAATACGGTACGCTTCATGTGAGTGACATATGCAGGGGTATCTTCCATAACATAGGTGGGGGAAACACCGACAAGGATACGATTGGAGCCAACGGTTTCATAGAGTATTCCGGTTTCGCCACATCCTACTTTACTCCGACCAATATACTGGAGAACGAGGCAGGAATCATGAAGTTCGAGTATGAGCTTCAGGTTGGTACGTCCGTTCATCCGATGCCGGGCATGAACTTCTTCGCATACGGCAACTTCACCGACGAGGACCGCCAGGACATTACATACGAGAACAGATACTACACCCGTCGTATTACCCACGTCAACAATTGGGTGATAGACCCGGAGACGAACATCGAGATGCAGGTAGGAAAGCTCAACGGCCTTTCCATCGGCGGCATGGACTTCTCCGGATATTCGTTCTACGGCAAGAATGTGTACATCTCCGGCACGATAGAGCGCCTGAAGCCCAACGGCACCCCAGCCAAGGACTTGAGCTATGAGGGCGTTTGGGAATCCGGCAGAAAGTATGACTACTACGACAGCGTGACCCATGACGGAAGCACATGGGCCTGCATGAACAAGAACGGTTCGTCAGCTGAGCCGGGCACGAACAATGACTGGCAGAAGATTGCCTCCAAGGGCGACAAGGGTGACCCCGGAGAATCGGCAGTGTTCGCAGACCTCACCAACGAGATGGACAACGTCACCCTTACCAATGACGGCAAGGTTTACCAGGACACGTCGATAAGCACAGTTGTATGGATGAGCTACGGCACCAAGAAGATGACCCTTACCGGAATAACCTGCACGCTCCCTGCCAACGTCACCGAGACGCACGACGTTTCCACCGGAGAGATAACTTTCAGTGTCAAGCAGGGCGTGGCTCTGGACGGCAGGAACCCGATACCCGTCGCGTTGACAGCCACCTATAACGGAAAAGCCTACACCGGGCAGCTCACGTTTACTATGGCAGGTGTCAAGGGCGGTGCCGATGCCGTTCTTTACCGGCTTGTCCCGAGCGTGTCCGCTGTGATAAAGGATGCCAACGGTAATCTCAATGTAACATCCGTATCGTGTACACGGTTGAAGTCTTCGGTTTCCGGAGGCACGGCCGAAACCGGGACGGGCGAACTTAAATACTCCCTTGACGGTGGAGCCGAAGTCTCAATCGGGAACAATGCCGGGGTACCGGTATCAAGCTTCCAGAAGAGCATCAAGTTCATATTCTACGTGGACGGTACAGTAGTGGACGTGGAGACAATACCTCTTGTGGTGGACGGTAAGGATGGTGCTCAAGGCCCTCAAGGTGTTCCCGGTCCTGCCGGAGCTGACGGGAAAACCCTATACACATGGATAAAATATGCCGACGACGCGCAAGGTGGAGGTATAAGCAACAATCCTACCGGAAAAGCGTATATAGGCTTCGCCTACAACAAGGAGACCGCTACGGAAAGTAATGACCCCTCCGACTATACATGGAGCGATATAAAGGGAGAAGACGGTATACCGGGTGCTACCGGTGCCGACGGAAAGACCTATTACACATGGGTTGCCTATTCGGACAATGCGGACGGAACGGGCATGTACCAACAGCCTAAAGACACGACTAAATATATCGGTATAGCCGTCAACAAGGAGACTGCTACAGAAAGTAACAATCCTTCTGACTATACATGGTCAAAATTTAAGGGGGAAGACGGACAGAGCGTGTCTTCGCTCGGCAGATGGCATACCGGGCTTATCGTGCCCAAACTGGGAATCGTCACTATGGGAGGGAGCACCTTCTGCGCGAAGAAGGAGACCGCCAATCCACCGTTATGGACCACCACGACAAATGACGGCAGGCGCATTACCCAGACGCAGGACGGAGGAAGGACTTACGGTTATATTCTGTCCGGTGAATCAAATACGGAGGAATACGACCTGCTTGTCCAGAGCGGAAAGGACGGAAGCGACGGTACCGATTACGAAAGAGTGTTTATCCATACCACGGAGGAAAACCGCCCTTCCACTCCGGAAACCTCACAGACGGATGATTATATCCCTTCCGGCTGGCATGATGACCCCATTGGCGTTTCCGAATCCCTGCCTTTTGAATGGATAAGCGAGAGGAAGAAGAGAAACGGCATATGGAGTAACTTCAGCACACCTGCTCTCTGGGCTAAATATGGATTTGATGGCATTGATGGCGCAGAAGGTGTGGCTGGTACGAGTATTGTATGGAAAGGTGATTTCTCGTCTGCTCCTTCCTCTCCTCAGAACGGTTGGGCGTACAAGAATACGACCGACAAGAAGTCGTATGTATATCAAGACGGCCAGTGGTATCAAATGACCATTGACGGAATTGACGGAAAGAACGGAAAGGACGGACTGAGCATCGTATGGAAAGGCGACCTGCAGTCTCCACCTTCCAATCCTCAAATCAACTGGGCATATAGGGACACCAATAACGGTCGTGTATACATATGGAACGGGACAGCATGGTCGTTGATGGTCGTTGACGGCTCGGACGGTGCTGACGGTGCAGCCGGTTCGAACGGATTGAGCGTGTTCATAACTTACAATGACAGCACTTCCCAGCCTTCTGTTCCTACGGGAAACGGTACTACCGGAGGCTGGCATACGAATGCTACAAGTGGAGCTATATGGATGTCGCAGAAGGTTGCTTCATCCGCAAGTGATGGGACATGGGGCACGCCAATTAAAATCAAAGGTGATAAGGGTGATAGCATAACCTCTATGGGCAGATGGCATACCGGGCTTATCGTGCCCAAGCAAGGAGTTGTCACTATGGGAGGCTCATCATACATAGCCAAGAAGGAGACCACCAATCCACCACTGTGGACTGTTACAACAAGTTCCGGTCAGCGAATCAAGCAGACCCAGGACGGTGGCAAGACATACGGGTACATACTTTCCGGGGAAATGAATTCCGCGGAGTATGATTTGCTTGCTTCAAAGGGTGAAGACGGAAAACCTGGTGCTGACGGGAAACCCGGAGCTGATGGCAAGCCTGGGGAAAAAGGAGAGCAGGGCATCCAAGGCTGCATCATAAGGCATTCCGAATGGGCTGTGGGCGTGACTTACCGCAACGACGAAGCTCTGACAAGCGGCACCCGTTATGTGGATATTGCGATGATAAGGAACAATGCCGCAATCGACGGATGGGATGTCTACAAATGCAACACTACCCATACAAGCTCGGAAAGCAACAAGCCGGGAGTGTCATCGTCCACATGGACCAAGTTAAGCGGTGTAGGTCCTATCTACACGTCCCTCGTCATCGCGAAAAACGCCAGTATTGACTTCATGCAGGGCAACCAGCTGCTTATCAAGAAGGATGACGGTACCGTGACAGCAGGTCTTTCCGGTTCCATAGCGGGGAGCAAGGTGCGTATCTGGGCAGGTTCCGCGACACCGGACAACGCTCCGTTCCGAGTGACTGAGAGCGGTAAGTTTGTCAGTACAGAAGCAGAAGTTGAAGGAAGCATTACCGCAAGGACAATGAACCTAAAGGTGTGTACAAATTCAGACAATGAGTCACCCAATGGCACTATAATCCTTTACCCAAAGAATTTAGGGCCTCTTCCGGAATTGGAAGCTGGCACTTGCCAGGAAATGAAGATGTTGTTCCCGATTGCGACAAGGACTCCCCTTTCCGTAACTTTAACGACTGCATCTGCCAATGTGAAGATTGCGCCTAATGGCTCTATATTGGATTCAGTGTCAAGTTATGATATAGAAGATGCTTACGGGTATCATGAGTTAATCGGATTTAGATATGCCGATGGAGACATAACCTATTGGTGTGTATTTAAAAACTGAAAGAGTATATGAAAGTTTTTTATGAAAGCAAGTTAGCGAAATGGCTGCTGTGGCAGGGCTACAGCACCATCACATTGGGATGCTTCGTCTTCACCAAGAAAAGCAAGGAGGAGATGAAGCAGAGTACGCTTAACCATGAGGCGATTCATGTGCGCCAATGGGAAGAATGTATGATTGCATCGGCTGTGCTGCTGACGGTAATCATGCTGTTTACCGGGTTCAACTTATGGGCGTATCTATTTTGCCCATTGTGGTTTTACCTTCAGTACGGGTTGGAGTATGTGATTTCCTACGTGTATCACTTATGCCGTAACCGGTGTTGGGTAAACGTAGGAAATAAGGCTTATGATAATTCCGCATTCGAGATGGAGGCTTATGCCAATGAGAACATAGACGGTTATCTTGATGTGAGAAAGCCGTTTGAGTTCATTAAGTATTATGGAAAAATATAGGATATAACAAACAACAAGAAAGGAGGAACAACAATGATTTTGCAGGCAGACGGAGGGCACTACCTTACACAGAGTGCGGATGTGCCCATAGATGAAAGGGTGTTCGGGAATACGGCGTATATCAGCGACCCTTCGGAGGCTTCCAAATATCGCCAGGTGTCCGAAGCCGAGAAGGTACGTATGCTCAATGCCGGGACGATATTGGACCCGTCCGACTTGTCGGATGAGTATCTGGACAAGGTGGACACGTTACATGAGATTATTAAGGAGAACATCAACACCGCAGGCTTGACAGTTGAGCAGAGCCTTAAGCATAAGGAGTATTTCCCCAAGTGGGATGACCTAATTGGCAAGACTAAGCCAATCGGATTCATGTTCTCCTACAAAGACACTTTATGTGAGGTAATTCAAGAGCATGAATTTGCCAGCCAGTGGGTACCGGGTATAGGAACAGAATCTCTCTACAAGGTTGTCCAGATTGAAGCGTCCGGCACGAAGAAGGAACCGATAGCCTGGAAGCAGGGAATGGAGCTGTTCAACGGCAAGTATTACACCGACAAGGATGTGCTTTACTTGTGCATCCGTGACAGCGGTATGGGAATGTCTTTTGACCTTGCTGACCTGGTGTCCGGTGGTTTTGTGGAAGTGGTCGAGGAATCTTCCGAAGACACGGTTCTATAACAAGGAAACTTGTTCTTTTTCGGCTTTCCCGATGCCGTTAATTCGGGAATTTATTTAAACAAAAACGAGTTAATTATTTAAATGTTAAATTAGGGTATCATGTTTTTAAAGCGGATGCCCCTTAAACGTACAAGGTATGGCAGAGAAACAAGATATTCAAGAGAATGCGATGAGTGCTGGAGTGCCGCCACCCATTGCATTTTCTTGAATATCTTGCTTCTCTGCCATACTTAACACATTTAAGGGGCAGAAGATAAGGTATATATACAATAGGCAGAATATAGACATCAATTTAGGTAAACGTTATAGATAATTATCCAACTTGAGAACTATATATTTTAGCCCAATCATCCATATTGCTTGATGAGTAAAAGTAGAAATTTCCATTGGTCCCTAAAAATATCCTCACTGTTCCTCCCACAGAATCCAATACAATTAATAGACCATCATCGCGAATTCCGACTCCAGAACCTTGTACCGGATAAATCCCTTGTGTTGAAATTGTCTTTAGGTCTGTATTAGCGGAATAAATTTTATTTTTTAATGGGATGAAAAAACTACCCAAATTTGCCATTATCTCTCCAACAATATTAGCCAAATCCTCTTTCTTAATCTTCCCCTGGCTATTTCCTTTTTCTACATACACATAATCCGCATCAGTGACTATCTGAAACGCATTCATTGCTATATCATCACCTGCCATACTTAACATATTTAAGGGGCAAAGGATTCGGCAACATAAAGGTTATGCCATTTCCAAAGCTTTATTCAGTAAAAGATATAGAGCGCCAATTAATCCAAATATCGCTTTCTTTATTGTATACTCTAAATTTCAAAGAGTCTCCAGTATATGAGACTTTAATTTGGAAATAATATCCCATTGCTTCAATTGATAGGAATAGGCCATTAATTCCTGAGCCGTCTTCGGTAGATATAGCATATCCGCAACTTGTTCCAACATTTTTCAAATCATTGCTTGATAAATATCCTGCATTCCTCATCGTTTTCAATAATAACGTGGATAATAGTATAAGTCCGCTATTTCCTTCTGAATCCAAACACCGAATTTTCTGAGGATTCGTCATTTCCGTCATTTGGTCTTCCCTAATATCCTGCTTCTCTGCCATAATCTCACACATTTAAGGGGCAGAAGATAAGGCAGAAATGTGATAGGTTAAATGTATTCCTTAGATTAGGTAAAACTGATAGACTTCCAAGAGGACCAAGTATCAGTATCTTTATGATATGCTCTAAATTTTAAAGAGTCTGCAGTAACAGAAACTTTTAACTGAAACATATATCCATCTGCGACATTTAAAGACAAATAAGGACCAACAGTATTGCTACCATCCTTAGTTCCGTAGGCATATCCAAAAGAACTATCAACATCCTTTAAGTCATTTGCTCCCAACATACCTTTATATATAATCGCATTAGGTGGCATAAGTCCCTTATTTATTTGCGTAACTATCGGCATAGCTAATCTAATAACCTCCACCAAATCACTCTTCTTTATTTTCCCTTGGCTACCATCTGCCAGTTCTACATATATATACGGTGCATCACTTACTACTTGGAACTGGTTCATTGCTATATCCTGCTTCTCTGCCATATTCTTATATTTAAGGGGCATCACCTATACACCACTTCCACCCCCATCCTCTTCAAGTGTGCATCCAGTGTTTTTATATTACAATTAAAGTATCGGGAGATAAAGACCTTGCTTTTCCCTTGCTTTAGCAATTTTATGATTTCTTTTTCGTGGGGGAAAAGCAAATGATGATGGTGCCGAATAGACTTGAGCTTCTCCTTGTTCTCCTCAAGTATGGCAGGCTTGTCTACATCAACAACAATTCCTTTTTCTCGAAGTGTGTCTGCCTCCATCAATTGGTGGCGATATTGGTAAGCGGCTGCTTGGTATTCAACGTGTGGCGCGCGGTCGGTGGGGATTCTTTTCTTGATGATGACTTTTCGCTTCTTTCTTCTCTGGGGAACGATTCTTTTTTCTGTGGTAATGTCTTTAGGTTTCCGTGGGCGTGGAGTATAGTTCCTCACTATCAGTCCTTCTCTTTCGAGATGCTTGTCAAGGGTGCTGTACTGGCACTTGACTTTCCGGCAGATGGCTGCTTTGCTGTATCCGTATTCGACCATAGTACGTATAAGTTCTTTGTGTTTGTCGAGCTTGTGCCGGGAGTTTGTCCCTCCGGTTTTTCTTCCGAGTTTCATTCCAAGCGATTTTTTCCTTGCCAACGCTTCCTTCGTTCGCTGTGAGATAAGGCTGCGTTCTATTTCACTCGCCAACGAGAATGCAAATGCTATGACGTGGCTCTGTAGATTATCGCAAAGTTCAAAGCCTTCCTTCACGGTGATTACTCGAATTTTCTTTTTCATCAGGTTGTCGAGAATGGACATAACCTCCAGCAACCGCCTACCCAGTCTGGATATTTCCGAGGCTATAAGGGTATCGTCCTTCTTCATCTTCTTTAGCAGTGTCCCGAGCTTTCTCTTGTCCACATCTTTCATCCCGCTTATCGTCTCCTCGATGTATTGGTCTACATCTATCTGCCTTTTCCTGCAATAATTCTCTATCTCGAACCGCTGGTTTTCTACTGTCTGCTTGTCTGTCGAAACACGAATGTATGCGTAAATCATTTTTTGTTATAAAGATAGCGATTTTGCCGAAAAAACGAACCTTTTGTAAAAGGTTCGTTCTGCGTCCATTGAAAGCTTCCTAATCTGTCCTTATAAGGTTAGCTTTGCATGTGAAAAAAGTTTGGATTAGTATGGTGTTTGACAGAATATTAGTATATTTGCAGTACCCGTATGAAGATGTACGGCACCGTAACTATGCACTTGGAATATCCGACATATATCAAAGCCTCTGAGCTGATGTTTTTTGCATCCGGCTCGGGGGCTTTTGTCGTTTTTGACAGACAATTTTTTGGTTAGTTTGAAAAGTTAACATTAAAGTAGGTAATATGACAGATTTAGTTTTTAAAGGTCAGAATGGCCAAGTTTTAACCAATAGCCTTTTGGTGGCTGAGAAGTTCGGGAAAAGACATGCCGATGTAATAAGAAGCATTGATAATATTCTTAATACAGAGGACGAATCACTCAACGCAAAAATGCGTTTAGCTTTTGTATCAACTACTTACGAAGATGCGACCGGAAAAAGTAATCCGGCTTATATCATGAATCAAAAAGGTTTCTCTATTTTGGTAATGGGGTGGAATGGCATAAAGGCTTTGAAATTCAAGAATGAGTTTTATGACGCTTTTGAGGCAATGGAGCGAGCATTGAAAGGAATTACAACTCCTCAAACATATGCAGAAGCATTGCGAAGACTTGCGGATGAAGTGGAGGAGAAAGAAAGAACAAAGGCTCTTCTTGAACAGAAGACCGAGCAGCTTGACGAATCCAAGGAGTGGTACAGTATCAAGCGTTGGGCGAAGGAGCATAATATGAACTGGCGTTCCATCAACTGGCGAAAGATGAAGGCGCTGTCCTATGGGCTGGGATACGAGATAAAGAAGATATTTGACGCCAACTACGGACGGGTGAATATCTATCATGTCAATGTGTTTAAAACCTACTTCCAGTGAAAGACAATATAATAACCCAGAGCATCCCCGGAGGCTTCTCCGTAATAGCGAGCGGATTTATAATGGAATCCCTCGAACACATGATACCTTGGCTTATAGTTTCGTTTTCAGTAGTTGTGTGTGACTTGGCTTTCGGAATAAGGAAAAGTCTGCTGATGAAAGAAGAGGTGCGGTTTTCCAGTGCCATACGCAGGACGATGGGAAAGATGGTGACGTACTTCGCATTTGTATGTATGGTCGTTATGATAAACATCGCTTCCGGCAGCAAATGGAATATAGATGTGTATTCATGCCTGCTTGTTTGTTTCATTGAGTTCTGCTCGATTATCAGTAATATCCTTACGCCGAAAGGCTACAGCTTCAACATGCTAAAGGCGCTGGGGCTGTTCGGGAAAAAGATGCTTGATGTTGACAAGGAGGAAATAAGTGAGATAATAACTAAAGATAAGGAGGAAAATAAATGAAATTCTTTACAGTTTCGGAATTTGTAAGAAGTGAGACAGCGGACAAGAAAGGTATCGACAACCGTTTGCCAAAGGATTTGCTTCCTAATGTTCAAGCGTTGGTGAATAATGTGCTCGACCCGTTACGGGAAGCGTATAGAAAGCCAATCATCATAAGTAGCGGGTATAGATGTGAGGCATTGAACAAGACTGTAGGGGGTGTTCCGACAAGCGAACATCGACTTGGAATGGCTGCCGACATTGTCGGTACTCCCAACACGAAAGCGGAAAACAAAAGGCTTTTCAATCTGATTCAGTCGCTTGACCTTCCCTTCAATCAATTGATTGACGAAAAGAACTTTTCTTGGGTTCATGTGAGCTATCGGGAAGGAGAAAACAGAAAACAAGTATTGAAATTATAGAATCGTAGAATTATGGCAGCAACAGATTTATCATTCAGCAAGAATTCGCAAAACAGAGACCAAGCGTCTTTCGTATCGGAAGGTGCCGTAACGGTGCAAATGCAGCGCAAGGACGTGGGAGCGCTGAACATATATGCCAACCTTGACGGCATGGGAGCTAAATACATTGGCGGTTACGGGAGTTATAACGGTGGGAACAACTTGATTTTCACAGTTGACGTTCCTGTCGGTGTGACCGTTACCATTGAGTCTTACCCGGAAGTCGTTTCCGCAAAGATGTTGGGCAATGGATAGGTTCGGGATAGGAAAGATTGGATTACCGGGATTCGGTGTCGGTGAGTTCCGTCTCCCGGTGTTCGGTGGTTCGGGGAGTGGCAACGGAGGTCAGGGAAATGCCTTCCATGAATCTATTGTTGACGCTTGGTTTATGTCGGGATACGCCAATGGCGATTCTCCTGCTTCTATCCGTGGGGTGAAGGGTAACGAACTCCAATTAAGGAACTTCGCCTATGCTTTAGACAGTGGGTTCGGGAAGTATGCAGTTAATTGGGATAGTTTTTACGGTTCAAACGGAGTAAATGCCAATTTCACAAATTCTGATTCTATTATTCATCTGACGGAAATATTGGTGGCAGACGGAAAGTTTTTGCAAACAAATGCAGACGGAACAGTAGAAGCGTGTCAAATAAAGGTGGAAGGCATAACGGATGATATCAAGTTAAGATATGTATCTTATGCCGAAGACGGTACCGGAACATATACCTATCTCAAAAACGGTATCAATAACCTGCCAATATCCTACAAGAAATATACCGGGTTTGCTGCATCTGTAGTTGGTACTTGTAATATCATCATTACCCAACTGCCATCTGCCTATGAGGGTGCACTGGTATTCGACGGAGTGGATGATTACGGAATATGTGCTGGGCTTCCTATTATGACTGATTATACGGTGATATGCAGGAGGGCACTTGAAAATAATGCCAAGAATGTTGTTGCTTCAAAATCAGATGTTCCTGATAAGGGGGCATTCATTTTTGAATACGGTAATAATGCCACATATTCTTTCAGTGAATATACGTCATCCGGTCTGACTGTAAATTTGGAAGATTCCGTTTCGTATCAAACTAAAGCTTCCTATAATGGGAGTACGATTAGGGTAGGCAATTCAGACGATACCGGTACATTGACTTTGGGTATTATAAGGGAGAGGGATAGCAGGATTTTGAAAGGAGCCATCTACTATTTTGCCCTCTATAACAAGTCTCTGACCATTGAAGAGATAGAAACAGAGAAAGCCAAATTGGAAAACATGTGGGACTCTAAATTAAATAAATCATGAAATACGTAATTGTAACAGTTGAATGGTGCCTTGGTAAAGGCATATCAGTTCCTTCCCATGTGAGAAAGAGCGTGGACGGAACAAAGGTCATCCTCCATTATGACTTTATAGAACCGGTATTGACAGATGATGACAGACTGACGGTGTATCTGCACAACAGTGCCAGATTGAACGGCATTCTGAGCAGTGAGGAATGGACTGCCGACGAGGATTCTATTATTTAGGCGGCAATGTGCTTCCCAGCAGACTACCGCCAATCTAACATACACATTACGAACAATAATACATTATAACATGGAAAGTGATGAAAAAGTTCATTAAGAATAATATGCGTTTGTCGGAGTTCAGAAAGCTTTCTTTCTGGCTTGCCGTCGGCTTGTCCGCTATGCTGTGGAGCATATTGCTTTCATCGTGTGGAAACATAAGATATGTCCCGGTGGAAACGGTGCGTACAGACAGCGTGTATAATACCGTTTACCGGCGTGACAGCATCTATATGCGTGACAGCGTATATGTACTTGACAAGGGAGATACTGTCTATCAATTCAGGTATAAATACCTATTTGTGGATAAAGTCAAGCATGACACGCTTTATATCGAAAGGACAGACAGTGTTCAGGTCCCTTACCCGGTGGAGAAGGAATTGACCCGATGGCAGTCCTTCAAGCAGGAAGCGGGAGGTTTCGCTATTGCCACTATAGTAGTGGTACTACTGATATTTTTTGGAAAAATGGTTTATAAGTTGAAGAAAGGAGGCTGACATGACTTAGCATTACTATCCGGGCGTGTAGAAGCGCCCATAGGAAAACTTATCGTAAAATGCGCTCTTTTCGGGGCTTAGAGTAAAAAGAAAGCCCCCAACGCTCAAATAATCATTGCCACATAAAAATTTGAAAAAGCATAAGATACCGCACGTTGGAGGCTTAATATCTTCAACACGGTATCTTGTGCTTTGTTCATGTATATATCAAGTTTTATGTGGCAGGGCAAAGATAAGCATAAAAATTAGAAAAAGCTATGTGCAAATCAGAAATCTTTGCCGAAACAATCAATCTCGTATCACAAGAAACCGAAATTCCGGCAGAACGTATCTTGTCTCCGGACAAGGACGCGGAAACGGTGGATGCCCGTTATCTCCTTGTATCCCTCCTTGCCGATAGGGGCATGTACCCTTCACAGATAGCAGTTCATATCCACAAGACCAAACGTGCGGTGAACTACATGATTTCCAATTTCCGTGAGCGCATGGAAGGTGGGAAAATGTTGAGAATATATTGGGAAAACATTAGGAAATCGTTGGGAAACAACTGATTTACATATCGATAACAAGTATATACTTTTGTATTGCGGTTGATATTGACCGTAATAACAAAAGTATAAATCTCTATGGAAAGAACGTACGTTTTTAACCAGGACGGTGGAGCAGGTTCAAGCAACGGGCTGCTTGCATCCATTCTCCCCTCCCTGCAGAACAGAGGAATCGACACCGGCTATCTGATGGGCCTCATGGGAGGCAACGGCAACGGTGGCTTCTTCGGTAACAATGGTGGCTTCCAGGACATCATTGCGCTTATCGTGATTGCAGCCATTTTCGGCAACGGAAACTTCGGATTCGGAGGAAACAACAACCAGGGCAACTCAGCCGAGCGTGAGATGATTATGTCAGCAATCCAACGCAACGGCATTGACCTGAACCAGTTGGCTGGCTCCATCAACTGCTCTGTCGGACAGATTGAATCCGCTATCAATGCGGTTTCTACCCAGCTCTGCAACATTGGCAGCCAAATTGGCATGAGCAGCCAGCAAATCATCAACAGCATCCAGGCTGGCAATTCCGCTCTTGCAACTCAGTTGGCAGACTGCTGCTGCAAGACGCAGAACGCTATCACCACAATGGGGTACGAGAACCAGCTCGCAATGTGCAACCAGACCAATACTCTGGTGAACACAGCCAACCAGAACACATTGTCCTTGCGTGACGGTGCGACGGCCAATACCCAGGCTATCATCGCCAAGCTGGATGCCATGCAGAACCAGGCATTGCAGGACAAGATTGCCTCTCTCACGGCAGAGAAGGCTACTTTGACAGCCGAAATCTCCCAACGTAACCAGAATGCCACCATCCTGAATGCCGTAGGCCAGCAGATTGCTCCTTTGGCTGCCGGATTGCAGGCATTACAAAGCGATGTTGATGGAATCAAATGCAAGCTTCCAAATACTGTGAGTGTTCAATACCCCAATTTAACCGCTATTAATACAGATTGTTTCCGTGCAGCCGCCTACGGTGCATATATGGGTGACGCTGTATACGGACGTAGTGGATGTGGTTGCAATAACTACTGGGGTTAATCCCGGTGAGAAAGGAGGTAATCATGTGGCCTAACTTTTTTACTGGATTCCCTTTCCAGTTCCCCTCCCTCGGAAGAGTGAACTACAACACTCTCCCTACGGTGGCTGTAACGGTCGGCACAGAGAATGTCACTTTGGAATTGCCCAATCATGCGTTCCGTAACCGGGACTATGTGGGCGGTTTCTATGTCAGTCTCCGTCAGGCGATACCTGCAGGAACGACGGCTACTCTGCCGATACTTATAGGGACCAACGGGGACACGAGACCGTTGCTGGCTTACAACAATGAGCCGGTGACTGTCGGAAACCTTGCCGGGACCGGTATCTACGAAATCCACTATAACAAGTACACCAATGAGCTGTTCCTTGTCAATGGTGGGTATCGTCCGACAACGACAACGGCTCCGACAGCCGAAACAATCGCTCAGAAGAGCAAGTAGTTAACATGGGGTTTTGTGGCTGTCCGGGAAATCCGGATAGCCGCACACTCCTTTAAAATCAAACCAATATGTTTCAATCACTTCGTACCAATAACCAACTGTATATACTTCATAAGGATGCCAACCCGTTTATCGAATACGGTCCGGTAGTCAGTGTTTCCGCTCCTAAGCCGAAATATCCTATGCCCACTCCTATGGGACAAATGCCCCAAATGGAGATGGTGGTGGATGTCGTTGTCTGTATCAACGGCCAGAACACGACTTTCCAAAATCTTCCTGCCGGTATGGACATAGCCGATTTCGGACAGAACGGGAATATTGTGGTATCGTGCTCGCGTGATGCGATGAACAATGAGGTCGCCTCCATGAAACAGAAGAGCATAGACATAATCAACAGCATGGACTTTCATAATTCCGTCATTGCGGGATGTGACAAGATGCTTACGCTGCTAAATCCCGAATTTGCGGAGAAGCAACGTCAGGAGCAGGAAATATCCTCTCTGAAAGGGCAGATGGCAGAGATGAGCAAGAATATGTCTGACCTTATGGATTTGAACAAACGGCTTATGGAACAGCTCGGAGTGGGCGAAACATCCAAAACAAAGAAATGATATGGGAATGTGGAGAATATTAGACGAAGGACGCGACGATTACGAACGCAGCTTCGGAATGAGAGACGATGATGTGGAGGAAGCCTACAAGGAAGGATGCCGCCACGGTTACGAGAAAGCCATGCGCAAGATGCAGGGCGGTGAAATGGGCTACCGCAATAGCGGCGGCTCCCGTAGCGGAGGTTATAGCGGCTCTGATATGGGCGAACGCCGTATGCCGGAGTATTTTCCGGAATATCCTATGTACGGTGAGCGTCATGGAATGCCGCCCTACGGTGACGAGATGGGCGAACGCAGACGCAGACGCGCCAACGGTGAGTTTTATTGATAATGGAGGGGTGGAATGCCCCTCTTTTTCTAAATCTGAATAATTATGGGACAAAGACTGGATATTTACGATAGATTTCCCTCCGGCATGGAGGCATACCTCTCGCAGTATGGATGGCATTTCAGCAAGAAGATGTGCGACTGGGCTGTATCCTGCATGAAGGTGGAGAATAAAAGTACCGGCAAGAAGGAAAGGATTGAGCCAATCAGCAAGGAACAGTTGGATGAACTTCTGAAAAAATATAATATCAAGCTGGATAAGGATGCCGGGTACGACAGCTTGTACGTGGCAAATATGGCGAAAGCAGACTATTACAAGAGTTCGATTGCCGATGAAGCGCATTTGGCGCTGTTTATAAAGGACTACATGGATGATGTGGATGCTTATCCGGGAATGCCCTTCACGAGATTTTATGCTGATTGTATAGGAAAAGGCGTTCCTATAATTTGGGAAGATTGTCTTTAAAATCTTCGTAATAGAGCCATCTTCGTTTTTTATGGTGTTTATATAGACCTGAAAGGCAACATTGAATTCCTCTGTAATTGAACCCTTTATCTGAGGCCTCTTTTATGCTTTGGTATTTTGTTATGTTGCCTTCAGAATCTATAGAAACAATGGGGCGGCAATTGAAAGTTTTCCCATAGAAGAAACAGTTTTCTCCTTTTTTGCTAATAGACATTTTTCTTTTAAAGATAGGATTCTTGTTATTCTCTGAATATGTAACCCATCTTAAGTTTAAAACTCTATTATCTGAAATGATGGCATTTATATGATCTATACATGGCTTATTTTCTGGGTTAGGTATAAAAGCCAAAGCAACAAGACGATGTACAGATTTTCTCGTTGTTGTTGCATCTTTGGACAAAGATACAGATAAATAGCCATTTAAATACGGAGATGGTGTAAGTATTTTACCCTTTTTGATACGTGTATGATTGTTTCTGCATTTTACGGAGATGTCAAGACTGCGAATCCTTCCCAAATTACTGGCTTGATAATAGCCTTCATATCCCGGAATATTTTTCCAAACTTCTATTTCCATAAAACAAAATTTTAATTGGCAAATATAGCAAAAAAATATGATACGGCAGGATTTCTACATAGAGGAATATGACTGGAAGGTGCGTGTCTATTATGCGGTCGACTGTTACTATACCGACCGTATAATAGCCGACCTTCGGCGTGTCGGTTGCAGGGGAGCAGACCTGATGGACGCTTTCAGGAACATGCGCTCCTGCAATCTGAATACCGGCATTACCTACTCCAATACAAGGGACAGACAGACCGTCATGGTGATAGCACTTACTTCCTCACCGGGCGAGTTCCAGAATTCATGGGACCATGAGAAGGGACATCTCTGCCGTCACATATCGAAGGCTTTTGGGATTGACCCATACGGTGAGGAGGCGCAGTACCTTTCCGGCGAGGTTGGGCAGAAGATGTTCCCGATAGCGAAGAGGTTCTTGTGTGAGCATTGCAGGAAGGGGCTGGCGAAATGGTGACTGTTCCATTTTCTGTAGCACTTACATTTTGAAAGGACAGTACCAATTCCTTCCAATTATTACCATACTATAAAGAATGCTAATGAGAAGCGATGATTTGGACATATTGATTGCGCAGGCCGACGACCGTTACTATTCGGATTTCTGCCGTCTTCTGCTTGTCATGCTATGGAACGCATAGAGCGTATTCTTGACTGGCTGGTGCCTGTCGCTGTAATAGTGAGGGTGATATCGTTGTGTCTGTATGCGTGAACTTGATAGGTCCTTGAACTAATCTACCCTTTGTCTCTTAACCCGTACTTCCTTATGTAAGTGCTTATGGTGGATGCCGCCACGCCCATCTCATAGGCAATGTCCTTGGACTTCATCCCGTCGTTTACCATCCTCCGCAGCTTGTCCATGTCCACAAGTCTTGATGCGTGTCCCTTCACTTCGACAGCAGGGGCAAGGCCCAACGTCTTGCGCTTTTTTGCGGCATATTCGGGAGTGCATTTGTCTCTGGTCACGTATATTACGGTACGGTGGTCTATGCGTAAGGGATACAGCTCCTTTTCCACCTCTCTGTGCATCTCCGCGAGGCGTTCAGCGTCCCCGTTTACCGTTGTGTCAATCTTCTTGTATTTGTCATCAATAGGGGCATGGAGCTTTTTCAGTCTGTCTACTTTTCTCATGGCTTATCTTCATTAGAATAAACTAAATTCTGCACTTCTTCTTCCCAGACATCTCCCTCATTCCCTTCAAAGTCAAGATATACCGTATCTTTAGGGCTTGGATTGTTGAAACTGGAAAGCAGCCCTACTACCTGCATGGGGATGGAAATTCTCTCTCCTTGTGGTGACGGCATCTTTATTCTCACCCGGTCACCGATTTTTAAGTCTGTTATAAGCATGGCTTCAGTATTTTAATCGCTTGTTCGACGTCATTTTCAGATAATCCTAAATAGGTGTCAGTCTTGATAAAGTGCTCTGCTTGTTCAAGAAGCATATCGCTATCATCGTCAAGTATCACGTAATTGAAATCAACCCCAACCTCTTTATAATTCCAGTCTTTACCGTTTTCAGAGTGAATATGGGTGTCAATCCATTGCTTTATCTCAACTCCACGAGGAATACTAAGATGGACACCTTGCATAACGTAGGCATACGCCCTTATAGTCACTCCTATAATCCTGTCTGCGTATGGAAATGGAAATGGTACTAAGGGCCTTACGGTTGTCAGTTCTTCCTTTGTATCTTCTACCGTCTTTCTCCTCCACGATGAAGATATGACAATTTTCGCATCTGTCGCATCTATAATCTTGCCAAGTAAATCACACGCATCCTTATCAAGTGCATAATGCGACTTTTGCGTGGAAATCACTCCGTCTATATCAAGAAATATAATTTTCATGCTCAATATATTATTCCAATCTTGTGATACCATTTGTCCGCGTGGCTGAACCATCCAATCATGAACGGTTTGCCGAAGAGGGGTACTTTGTATAGTTTACTCATGGTCTATGACATTTTACGAATCTAATTCCTAATATGCTTAATGTTCCTTTACAATAAGGACAAACACGTTTGCAATAGCCGGAGCCTATAACTACGGGCTGTCCGGCTACGGAAAACGTGCATAAATGTGATAGCCGCGTATCTACCTTTTCGTATCTTCTTAATTTAATCATATATACTTTTTCTTTTCAGTTTATCAAGGAATTTATCATCTCTCGAATAGTCAGCACCGATAGCTTTCTTGCTTTCGATAATCTGTTCCAAAAGGGTTATACATTCCCTTTTCACTTCTTCCGCTTCATTATAACCGCAGGCTTTGTCAACCAATATTTCTATGTTTGATTTGTGCTTGGAAAGCTGCTTATTGAGTGTTCCCAGTTGCCAGTAGCAGAAATCAATGGTAGCAATGTGTTCTAATTTACTCATGGTTGTTTTCTTTCAACAAATTCGAGGTGTCGTGAATATTACTGAATCGGCCATTTATTCGTGGTTGTTTTTTAGCTATTTCTGATAATTTTTTCTTCGTTTCACTTGAATGATTTCTCGAAATTTCTTTAACATCAAAAATACAGTCTACAAGTCCAGCTTTAAGCCTTTGCCATTGAAGTCTATAGTGTTTTGTACATAGTGAATATTTACTTGAAGTTTTATTAGTACATCCATGAAATACACAATTATTCTTTTTCTTAGAAGAATGATTGTGATGTCCCATCTCTTCGTGAAGTTTTGTATGTTCGCTCTTGGATATTAAAGCCAAATTCTCAACTCTATTATCAGACTTACAACCATTAATATGGTGAACATCTTCGCTATTAAACAGGCTTCGGCCTAAATGCTTTGCCATTATGATACGGTGTTCCCTTTCATATCGCCGCTTATCGCTGTTCCAAATATGTACATATCCAAATTTATCAATATATTTTCCGCCTTTCCAAGCAGGACTAAGATTTCCAGTTTTGCCTTTTTTTGCACGACTAACAGCCTGTATGCATTTGTCTGATGGATAAGGCTTTTTTACATCAAATCCACACTCTCTAATAGCATTTCCCCAACTTCCGAACTCTTTTCTATAAGCCATATCACTTGGCATCAACGCATCCTCGTTTAATTGCCTCTTGGTAGGTATAGCACCATTCTTTTGTACATAATCCATTAATAACGAAATTAGTTTCGTCTTTGAGTAAATCTTTGTTTTCATATATATTTCCTATTAAAGTTCCATGCAAAGACAATATATCTCCTTCAAATACACAATTAACGCCGCTCTTGTCGCACAAGCCGGTGAACTGCCCGACGGTTTCAGCCCATACGTCGTAACAGCAGCCGTCTTCCGAAGAATATATCCTCGCCTTGTCCGTGAGGATAAGCCCGTTTTCGTCCCTTCCGGCAGTATAGAAAAAAGAGAGAAATCCATATACCCATTTCCCCGTATCAGTACTTTTACCTCTGAATTTTATTTCACGCGTCATAATCAATATCTTTTTCCATGTTTATTTTCTCTCAATTCATTGTACCGCATCTTCTGCTCCACATGCCATATAAGGTCTATGTTCATATGCTTGGCAAGCCCGAAGATTGATAATAACATATGACCTATCTGACTTTCAAAAGAATAATCATATTCATAAAAATAACGAATTGGCAATGTGGATATGGCGTATATGCTTTCAGTAAATGTTTCACCTACGCAACTTTCGGATGCACCATATATCGCTTCTTCAGGAAAATCATCAATGGATATATTTCTTAATCCAGCCAAATCAAGCAGGCGTATGCAGGCGTCGGCAAACTCGTCTTCCACACAGTCTTTGATATATTTTTCAAAACTATACTTAAAATCGGCATTGTAATGCGGCTCTTCATCCTCATAATAATCTTTGAAAGATTTCCTATCAGCATATTTATTGTTTCTATCCGCTTCCACAGCTTCCATAAGTTCGGATATGACAAGGCAAAGGCAGTGTTCATTACTCAGCTCTTCATCGTGAAAACCGTGGTTGCAAGCGGTTTTATAGGCGCGGTCGCGCAATTCATTTAGATTCATGTTTACTATTCTTTAATTTGTTATACTCATCCTCAATACATTTATTGATTTTAGCGGCTTCCTCGTACCGTTCCTCATTAATCATTGCGCTTTTCAGCCATCTTTCTAAGTCTATAAGCATCATTTACGATAGGAGTCATTTTCATATAAGTTTTAACGCTTCCCTAATTCCGGCCTCCAATTCTTCTTCGTAGGTATCCCACAGACCGCCATCATTAGGACCCCTGGAATCATCATCTTCCTGCCACGTTCCGTTATCGGCTTTCACTATAGCATAGCCATACCCTACGGCACTTCGGTATATTTCAATATGCAGGTTCTTGGTTTCACGAAGCCACTTTTGAACTACCGACTGAGGTGGAACAGATAAATATTTATAACAATTATGCAAAGTAGAAACATTTATAAGATATTTCCTTTGTAGAAACCCTTTCTCTTTCAGCAGCTTCGCTATTTCTAATGTTACAAGTTCTTCCGTCATATAATCATTTTTTCCTTTATAAAGGGCACACCCAAATGAAAAAGAGTAAAGTGTCAAATTCTAAACTTATCATTATGGATGTCGGGTGTGCCCGTTTTTATTAGTATATTTGTTTCGTCAAATTTTAAACTTTAAATTATGAATGAAATTGTTCAAATCTGCCCGAACATCACACTTGTACATGATGAAGGGTTCGGTGACTTTTGTGTGCCTATCGTATCGGATGTCATTATGAATATTGACATGGCTTTCTCAAGAGCCTTATCCATTCATTTTTTTTCGTCAAATCCGTGCATAATCAAGTATAACCACTTTAAAGACGAACCCAGATGCAGCGATACCGCCGATGGAAGGGTAATTTACTTACATACGCATGATGATTATTGGTGTCAGTGGGCATATCAGTTCGCACATGAATATTGTCATCATTTAATTAATGGTCCGATGATAGATGAAATATCAGGCTTGATGTGGTTTGAAGAAACCATCTGTGAGCTTTCGTCTATGTACCATATACATAACATATATAAAGCCTGGTCGTCATACCCTACATTTAGCACTCAGAACATAAAGGCCCCAATTTTCCGGGACTATCTGGATGGCCTTCTTTCCCGGGCAATGGAGAAAGGTTTGAGAGTCGGTCATATTCCTCTTCAGACAATTCTACAATCCTGGGATAGCCTTCTAAGAGAGAATGTATACCACAGAGACCATTACAATGCGATTGCTGCTCGAATGTTTCCTCTGTTTCTCGAAAATCCTTATCTGTGGAAGATGATTCTTCACATTGGCGACTCCCGTCAGTGGAATTCGCTGGAAGAACTGTTTGCCCATTTGGAGAGGAATGCCGATGACAGTTATTCGGATTCTCTGATTCAATTAAAAAATCTTTTGATTCCATAAGTTTTAGTTTTTAATTTCTGATTGTTCAATTCGATTAAAAATAATAATGAGACGTACACAGAGGAGGGAACTTAATGGCTGCTGCACAACCATTAATCTCTTGCCAGAAGTGTTCCTCCTCTATTTTTATCCATGAGGACCATAACAAACCATCAATATCCCTGCGTACATAGAAAGGAGGTCCGTAAGGGTCACACACAGCCAATATCTGTACACGGCTGTTTTCATTGTAGGACACAACTTTCATCTTGGATGAATCGAACAAATCTCCCTCTATTTTCTTTCCCGGACTGATGTTGAACGAGTAACTGAAGTCCTTATGTACATTCAAGGTCTTCCACGGGTATTCCGGGAAATCTATTATTCTCAAGTCCATTCTCACTCCTCTGTTTTAAGTTCAATCCTTTCTGCCCGTCCCCACCAGGAGCGCTTGTTGTGCTCTTTAATCAAGTTTTCCAGCAAGTAACGCTTATATCCTTCATCAGAAGCTTTTCTGCGTTCTGCGTAAACCTCTTCTTGCAGGGAATTTACTTTATTTTCCAACTTGGCTATTTCTTCGACAAGCTTCTTGACATACTCATCCTTCAAGGAATAGATAGCCCGTGTTTTCCTGGAAAAACTGAATCCTTCTTGTACATCAGTAAATTCAGCCAGCGTATTCCCGTCACCCAACGCTACGACAAGCTTGGAAAGGCTTTCCGCGCTTATCTCATAGCGTTCTTTTATCTCAAAGGAATCAGGCAGTTTCCCGTTCTTGATTTCTATTCCGTCCACATTGAATATAAGGTCCTTGCCGTCAAAGACCACTTCTTTCTTGTTCTGTTCCATGATACTAATCTTTATTTATAACGTCGTTGATGTTCCACTCTATTTGAGGGACTTGAATCTTTTGGGAGAATAGTTCCTGCAATTCCTTTACAGTAGCCTTGTGCGCTTGTGCTACGTCTGTCCCATAATACCACCGGTCATGATTGCAAAGAATAAAATCCCCTTTGTGTTGGTAGCATTCGACCGCTTCCCATATGTTGTCATGGTCCAATACAAACCATTGGTTCTTGTCTGTATCATCCCTCAATGCAGCAATGCCCAAGAAAAGCTCTTCATTGGTTCCGCAATCAATTCTTCCAGCACAATTCCATGTGTAATGAGGATTTGTATCATCAAAAGCCCCTTTAATAATAATATAATAATTGCAGTTAACTGGTGATGTAGCAATACAAAACCTTTCATCTTCAATTACATCAATAGGATGGTTGTATCCTAATTCTTCCAGTTTCTTCCGAAGCTCCGGTGTGTTTTTGCGTATAAAGCACGGTGTTGTAAATCCCATAGTTATTCCTCCTTTATTTTAATCAAAATGCATTACTTTCTGACCTATACACACTTTGAACCTTGAAAGACGTTTACTATGTTGTGTAATATGATTAGGATTATATCTGTTAATAAAACAGCCAGTACGTTTATGATATCTGACACAAGCGTTTTCAGGAGATTTAGCTAAAATTTCTTTCTCATTTACAAAACTATCAAACAAACCATCCCTATGTGATACTTTGTACCACTTCACTTGTTTTTTTATCTTCTTGAAGTATTTTGCTTTCATAGTTATTCTCCTTTCAGTTTCTTAAAAAATTTCATCGGTGACACTAAGGAACCCGACGAAATGTCTTTGAAAATTTCACTATCATCATTCATTCCTAATGCAAGACAATACTCCTGCGGATTAACTTTTGCCAGTTCCTGGAGCATCTTCTCCCGATTTGCACCTGCGTAAAGAATCCCGGTATATTCCAAAGTAATAGAACCGTGCATATCTTTCAAATCTGATAGCCTTAATATTTCTCCTCTTGACATTATTCAATCTCCTTTCAGTTTCTTTATTAGTGAATCAGCGAGACCAATACTCCATTCTGCCACCATATTTGAGTCAGCATCCATTATCTGTTGATGTGGATTGCTACAGAATCCTTGCATTGCAGCCTTTGCCAGTTCATAACGCCTTTGCTCCCAATCAATAGTTTCAAAATTATCAAAGAAGTCGAGTTCTGACACTTTGAAATACCTACCATTCACTAAGGCAGTCCCATCATCATATAAGTCTTCAACCTCTACAATTTCTCCAGTTGCTTTTATTTTTGCTTTCATAACTAATTAGTTTTAATATATCCTTTTTCAATACACCAGCACAGCATATAATAGGCGGCATCTATTATTCTCGGCATTGTTTCCGAATGTAACGTTTCGTCCTCCACATCTATATACTTGAACACCCACAGACCTGCTTGTTTGAATATATACAAATCATATATCTGTATAGATTCCGGTAGCTTGTCGAGAATGTCCTGCAAGGTGTAAGTAGGGTATTCATGTTTCATGTTCGGCTGAGAGTTCCATGCCCATTGAGAAGAATACTCTCTTGCCGCTTCTTCTACTGTCTGTTTCATGTTCTATTAGTTCAATTATTTATTAATAACCACCGCCATCGTACTTATAGATGTCCCACTTCCCTTGAATTCTCCGGCGCCGATTTCAAATACTTCTCCACGTACCTCTTCCAACCATTGGCAGAAGTCGACACATTTCTTTTCCGAAGCGAATTTCCAGTGCGGGCTGGTAATGGCTGCGAGCGTTCCACCGGCTTCCAAACGTTCATACATAAGCCTGACATGCTCTATATCCTGATTACCGGAAAACGGAGGATTTGCAATTATCTTAGTATAACTACCTACACTGCTGTCTTTGGTAAAGTCTTCACCAAGCAATATTACGTTGCTAAGGGTATGGAGAAACTCTCTGTTTTCCGGCATCAGCTCATAACACTCAACCATTACAGAAGGACAAGCTCGGTGAATTGCTTTAATAAGTGCGCCACGCCCGGCACTCGGCTCCAGTATCGTATCATCCTCATGTATCCCTCCGGCAAGCATGACCAGCCAGTCTGCCACCTCAGCCGGCGTTTCAAAGAACTGGTATTCCTGTTGCAGGTCGCATCGCTTACCCTCGTGAAGAATACTAAATACACGTTCCGCATTAAATGGGAAAGTAAAACCTTGCACCTTTCCACCTTGCCAGGAACCGCCGGCTTCCTCAATCCACTTCTTGGCCTCGGCATAAGACTTTTTATTAAATTGTACTTTCGGAAGTTTGAGTACGTTAGCCTCAAGTGTACAATGCTTCAGTATATCTTTCACATTCCATTTCTTACCTTCATCAGCCTGTTTTTTCTTTTCGTCCGTTGGAGCATCCGGAGCTAACAGTGAAGATATTTTTTGAACAACCGTATTGCTCGCGTCCATGAAGGCATTGACGCAGGATAGTGCTTCCATAAGAAATTTTGTATCAACATGCCCGGTGGCATCATAGATGTCTATCCCTTCGGTCATAGATGATAATTCATTGAGCTGCGCTACACTACCATGTAACGTTTCGATTAAAATCTCTTTTTTGTTCGTCATAACTCTTTTGTAAATAAATTCTTGTTGTGTCTACACTCCCATGACCGAGAAGGTCGGCCAGTTGAATAACATCTTTGTTTTTTTTCAAAAACATTTTGGCAAAGAAATGCCTGAAGGCGTGCGCGTGCATCTTCCTTGAATCAATACCGCAATGTTTTCCCCATGCTTTCAAGTGCTGGGAAAAGCCCCGCTGTGTAAACGGTCCAAATTTCCCCACGGCAAACAACCCCGTTTTCCCATGCTCCTTAGCATAAGCCTTCGCTTCCTGCTGCAATTGCTTTTGGAAGAAAAAACGTCTGTACTTGTTCCCTTTACCTTTCAATGTAACCTCACCGCTAATTATATCCTCCCATGTAAACTGTTGAAATTCCGACAGACGGGCGCCCGTTGTTCCCAAAACCTTAATGAAGAAATAGTAATCCTTGTTGTTTTTTGCCTTGAGATATTCCAACAGCCGGTTGTATTCATCTTCGGTAGGTACATTGTTTACATCCAGTTTACGCTTTATTTTAGGACGCTTCAGCTCAATAGGCTTTTTCAACCATTTAGAAAATTTCTCGATTGCCGTAATCCGCAAACGGATGGTAGCAGGAGATAATTTTTCTTCTTCAAGACTTTTTATAAACCTCCTGCAATTATCCATATTGACCTCATTGGCATACTCGAAATATTTCTTCATCGATGTGTAATATATATCAACTGTATGAGATGAGTAATCATTGTTGTCGGTCAGCCATATAATGAAATCATGAAGTTGTTTCTTGTTCTTCTCCGAAATGGCATCAAGCTTTTCCAATGGCTTTACCGTCTTTTCCCTGCGACCATATCCGATTTTAAGATAAGACAATAAATCACAAATGGCCGAACACATTAATGAATGACGCACCATGACATCAGCGTTTTCACGCTTATAAGCCAGATAACCACGGCGGTTCACTTCCTTGGTCACCTCTAAAAAATCCGTGACATGCTTGATATATTTCCCGACAGTATCATAAGTCCTTCCGGTCGTGTATATGTAAGAAATATAATCAGTTAATATCTTCTGTCTGTCACTATTCATGGTTATTTATTTCTTTTTCTTGATTTAATCTTGATTGGATTGTTTTTGGTTCCAGTACCGAACCACTCCAAACGGTAGCCATGTATCCGGAGCCAATACTTAAAAGCAGGAATATTCATATGTTTCATATATTTTCTTGTTGTGAGCAAAAACCACCGGTTTCCGCTCGTGTTAATACTTCATGCGCAGAAATGGCTTCTTTTTGCATATGTTTATGCCTTATCAAGTTCGGATAATGCTCGCTCGTACTCTTCGAGTTTTCTCAAAGCATAATCCCTCCTATAAGTAATTATATCGCGTATTGTATAGTCCGTATAAAATAGGTCTATAATACTCTTAACACAAAACCTTTCTGGCTCTTCACAATGATTCAATAGAATTACATAATTCTCGTTTCGTGGGTGGAAACATAAGAACCTATAATAATTCACCTTACCATTCAAACATAACTCAATCAGTTTTTCATCTGTCTTTAGATTTTCAATATCTTTTATATCTCTTATTGGTCTCATAATTCAATATTTTTTATTATTTTTTCTATTCCGCTCGCTCTGTACCTCTGCCATACACATTTTGCACCATGACGCTTTCAGATGGTATTCCTTACCGTTACGACGGGCTGTCCTATCGAAGAACCGGGATAACGGAAGCGCTCTCCCACAGTGGGTGCACAGTTTACGCTCCACTCCGTCAACGACCACCCGGTTACGGGGTTTCCTCCTCACAATCTCACATGGTCCGCATTCGGACGCACCGTACCTCCTGCAATATGCAAGTGAGTGCTTGCCGCACTTGGCGAAGGAGGTGCAATCCGAACGGGGAATTGTCTGATGGATATTCATACGGCATTCTTCATTATGTCAGTTTGCTGTCAAATATCTTAATGCACTCAAACAGATAATGCGCAATTATCGGTTGTACCGCATTGCCTATACACTCCGTTCGGTCCATCCTATCGGGAACCCCATTAGACTTTCCAGCAAATTTGGGTGAGGGTATTGACTGTCTTGTTCGCCATCCCGGATAAACTCGTGTAAATTGCCCCGATAAGTAGGGCTTCCGAAATACCGATTCTTGAGTGCCCCGTTTGCCGTTGATTTCGCTGGGGTAGGCAATACAATATAATCGCTCCCTATTCTGTTGTATGCCAAAGTCGGTGCCAGATAGACATTGCCATTCCGCATCATACCCGATTTGGGAAAGGTCGCATAACACTCTCTCGAACCCCCGAACAACGAGCATTGGGCTGTTTTCAATGAGCACGTATTTAGGTCTAACTTCCCATACAATTCTGAACATCTCAGACCATAGGCCGCTTCTTTCACCGACAATTCCGACACCTTTTCCAGCAATGCTGATGTCCTGGCAAGGGAATCCACCGCTGATGATGTCAACAAACGGAGGTCTTGAATACGTTCTAATATCTCTGTTGATTTCATGCTCTTCTCCAAAGTTTTTCTTTATTACTAATGATTGATAATCCTCAAATTCACAACTCCACTCGGTCTTTATGCCGGCAAGTGCCGCACCTAATCCAAAACCTTCTATGCCGCTGAACAGAGAGCCATGTGTTAATCTTTCACTCATTCTTCTGATTATTAATTGTTGTCTAATCAATCAGCCTTTATCGCATTGGCGATATTATCCGCATCCGACAGTTTCCTTGCAAGAACTTCAAATGCTGCAGTACAGCGTTCAGTGTTCATGTTCACCGTTCTGCCGATTTTGAGATTGTCGGAGGCAAGGTTCATCAGTCTTGCCACATTATCCAGTTTAAGGTAATCCAGCATGAATCCGTTGAACTTTGAATCCTTCCTCTTGAGTTCTCCTATCCGTTCGTCGAACTGTACACAAGCATAGTCGCACAACGTCCTTGCCAGTTCGAACTTTGCAAGTTCTGCGGAATGGGATATTCCATTGTCATCAAGTGTCTGCTTGAACTGCCAGTATAGCATATCCACGTGCTTGTTCACTTCCTCCACATACTTGTCATTACATTCGGCAAAGAATTCACTGCGGTCTGAACCGATGATACCGTTTACGGTCCGCTCGTATTCCCTTCTCGCTCTGTCCGCATCGTTCAAGTATCTTTTGAATGCCTGCTTGTAGTGAGGTGTGCGTTTCATCGCATGAATGCATTCGATAATCTGTCCGCAACAGATGTCGTTCGTGAACAGAATGTTGTAGGTGCAGAGGACTACGAGACTCTCATGCCTGCTGATTATCTTGGTTGCCGTGTCCTTGTTCATTCTTATACATCTTGTCGTTCATACTTCTGCTCCTGCTTTCTTTTGCAAGTTCGTCAATCATACGCTGAAACATCTTTGCCTCCAACGGGCATCGGAGGCGCAGTGCGTTGTCACGCTGCCACTCCAATAATTCGATTTTCTTTTCAAGTTCCATGTCCATAAAATTATTTCTTCTTGAATTTGTCACATATCCTCCCGTACCTGTCACATGCGCACACCCTATGGCCCTTGACCTTGCATAGACAAGAGTTCCCTACAAAATCCATTGAGTATGAGCATTGGCGGTAGCGGACGGGGGAGAGGGGTAATTTCTTCTTTGCCATTACTTACGTAAACTGATATTGCTTACGCGATTTGCCGCTCTTTTCATTGCTTCTGCATCTCCGCTTTCCACAAGCTTCCTTTCACGTTCAAGATACTCGGCATAGGAAATTCTGTTGTTTCCACGTTCTTCTATCTCCTTTTGGCGTTGTATCCGGTATTGCTCACGCTCATAGCGTTCGATGTCGATACGGCGTTCCCTGATATAGTCAAGCATGGCACTTGTAATCTTCATCGGGTCTATAGCACCGTAGAACCGTCCATATTTACCAGACTTAAACCGTGCAATAAAAAAGCATATCTCAGCCGCATTAAGGTAATAATACTCAGAAATAAATATCTCTGCCAACTCATTAAGCTGCTCCCTGGCAATCTTGGTAGATACCTCTGCAAAGTCATTAAGTGTGCCGAATTGGATTTTCAACCATTCCAAAGGGGTTTCATCTCCATAAGTCGAAGCCAATAGCCCTAATGTAGGTATGGAGGAATTCATGGCTAAATCAGAGTGGGTCGCCTTGCATCTGACAATTTTGAACTGCAAATCGGGATTGTAATCAAGAATGAATTGTGCAGGGTCAGGATATTTATTCAATAACGCCCTCTGCTTCAAGTTCTTTTCTTTTTTTTGCGGCAGCTTCTCTGACGGTTGTAGCGACTGCAAGAACTGAATCACGTTTTCGCTGCTCGCTATCCTGTTGATTTTTGCTAATTCTTTCTCCATTGTAATTGCCTTCTAAAATCTTAATGAAATTTGTCGGTCTGAATATCCAGTCGAAATCACAAGACCAGTTTTGGTTATTATGCCCCAAAAGAAATGCTGATTGAGAAACATTGTTGAAAACAGCCATGATAGCCTCTTTCCCATGTTCGGAAACTCTTGCTTTTACGGCTTTCTTACGTTTGTCCGTCATTGTTGTCACCTTTGGGAGCTTTCCATCAAACATTCTGTTGAACGTATCCATAAGAGCATTATAATTTATCTTATCTCCCTCATTACTTTCCGGCGGTGCAGATTCCCCTTGGGGGGAATTATAGGGGGGACATTCTTCATTTGCATTTACATTTACATTATCATTATTAATTAGGTTATTGTTTGGTTCTTCTTTGGTTTGGTTTTGGTTATAGTTTGGTTTTTGTTTGGCTCCTTCTTGGTTGTTCTCCGGTTTTGGTCTACCGCCCTTTTTACCGTTCTCAAACCTCTGATTATTAATATCTATCTGTGATTTAGCCATAGCAAGCATCGCTTTCGCAATCGGCTTTAGTTGTTCAGTAGTTTCTCCATATAAGCCATACTCAATTATGGCTGTGAGAACGTCTCCCTGAACATCTCTCGGCAGATTCTTGATTGCTTCCCACCAGCTACTGTAAAAAACAAAACTATTTCTCATTGCGTTTCCTCCATTCTAAAAATTCTTCCAATGTTCTATCATGCTTTTGAGCATTGCATCTTCTGCATGAAGTAACTAAATTCGAAATATCATCCCCTCCACCTCTTGACACTGGAAGTAAATGGTCTATCTCCATCTTGCAATCAGAACGCCCGCAATAGAAGCAGGTGTTATTGTCTCTTTTAAACACCTCATTGCTTATTTTCTTCCATTCTTTCCAATCTTGTATGTCAAGTCTGTTAGAGCGCCTTATACCTAAAATATTTCTTGGAATTACCTTTAGGTATTCTAAATCTAATATTTCTACCAATCCATTATCAGACAATTCTCGTATAACTTTTTCATGCGTCTTTTCCCCATATCGATACAAATTTGTCTTATCTTTTAAATAATTTAATGTATAGATTGACTTGTTTTTGGCATCTGCAAGATACCATAGTAATATTAATACTAATCTTGCATCTCTACTTACATGACCTACTTTTCTGTCATCGAAGAACTGTGGTTTAATGGTTCGTATTCGTGCCATGCTTGTTCATCTTTATTTTCATACATCTTTCAAATTGCCTATTATTTTATAATTCAACTTCCTCAATTACAAATTCTATTCTTGGATTGAGTTTGTCAACCAATTTGCGCGCGTGGATTTCCACACACTGGCGGTCGTTCTTTATGGCTTTGCATCCTTGCAGGCAGTCAAGTAAAATTTTGAAAGCGTTGTCAAGGTCGGGACGCAAGTTTTCGTGATACACGTCCACATTTATCTTAAAGAACCCTTTGATGTTTTTGTCTCTAAGTCCGCACTGTACATAAAAAGTCTTTTCATACTCTTTAAGAACCCTCTGCTTTGCCAAAGAACCATGACCGGATAATGTGACAATCTTGTAACAATTGGATTTACTTGGTATCTTGCCTCTTACTATCTGTTTGTCATATATCATATATGCTTTATTTTAATTTCAACATTCACCGGTTTGTCTTTCATCGTGGAGAAAGCGTCAAGCAGCTTCTCCTTGATTGCCTTCAAAGGCTTTGTCAGTATATGGCTCTCGACTATTTCGAGAGGTATCTTCCTGCCGCTATACGTGATTAGGGACATGGAAGTTATGATGTAAGGCTTCATATTTGCAATATTATGTTCTATTAAAAGCCCCGAAGCGTATTCTCCAGGGCACAACCATTATTTATTAACCCATGCCATTTATGTGTGGCTCACATTTGTGTGGTGGTAGCAGGACTTGCACCTGCATGATAGGAGTTTTTCTTGGACTTTCACCAAGTAGTTTTACAAAATCACGTTGCGGTGACATTCAGCATTACCTGTTAAGCAATCCTTTGGCTAGTTCAGTTCATTTTACGATAACCCTCTTTCAACCTATCTATAAGGATGTAACTTTAGTGTCTCTCATTGTTCCACCATATCACCTAAACCGTTACTTACCATTCGGTTTCGTCTTCAACGATAATTGAAAGCTGACCGCAAGCGGCTCCGTTTTCAATCTCTGACTTTGTTGCTATTGCTACTGCGTAGTCATAGCCCATTTTTTCAAGCTGTTCTTTAATCTCTTTCATGATTCTGTCAATTAAAATGTTTATACTAAATTAACTCCCTCGATAATTCCATTGCCGAGTTTGTTTTTCTCTGATATATTGTTTGGATTGATTGGGGACAATTTCACAAAGAAGTGCTTCTTATCAAAATACTTTTCCAGTTTATCCGCATCAAAGTCTGATTCATCTACCAATGTTAAGTTGATAGTGGTTTTCAAGTTACTTTCTGTTCTTATTTGCCCAAGTTCCTCAATAGACATTTTCTTCGGATAAGGAATAAGCCAGTCTCTCTTTTCTTCATCGAAACTATGCAAACTTATTTGCAATGTTACATTTCCCTTTACAAAAGAAAAATCACTACCTTTAATACCAATCGTAGAAACATAATGATGTGTATTCGGGTATATTTCAGTAATCCGCTCAATAGCTTCTTTTACGGCTTCTATATTTAAGAAAGGTTCACCCATACGAGTGTAGTTAATCTTAAATTCCTTTGAATCCTTCGGGCAGCATCCAGATTGCTTAATGGCAAATAAAACTTGGTCCACTATCTCGTCCGCAGTAAGATTGCGGTATTTCTTCATATTACCAGTAGCGCAGAACTTACAGCGTACAAGACAACCACTCATGGTTGAAACTCCAATCATCCACCTTTCCGAACGGTCTCCAAGATTTTTGTTATCCAAGAAGTTCTGCTTCCTTCCGATAGCGTCTTTTGTGTAGTACGGCAAGAATGTGTCCGTGGTTTCCACAAGCATTCCATCATCCAGCCGTAGGCAATACACGATACCATTCTCAAAACTCTTGCTTTTTACTATTTTCATAATCATTCAAAATTAAAGTTGTCCTCACCGTCCGGCATTTCTTCCGGAGCGTCATTCCCGAAGTCCATCGGAATGAACCAGTCTGAAATAAACTCTTCCATATTACTCCTCCGTATCTTCACTATAACACGGCATAAGCAATCCGACACTGCTTACACCCTCCATCATACTATCAAAAACAATAGGTTTATTAGTACCCTTAAATGTAGCAACGCACTTGTCGCTTTCAAAAAGAGCTTTATTCAACCGTTGTATAGTCTTCATGTCAAACTTCACTTGTGGAAGCGGATTAGTCTGCATGTTCAAAGAATTCTGCAATAATCCTTCAGCATTAGGATATTTGTCAAATTGGGAAAAGTAGAAGAATACTTTATCGTTGCCTTTGCTGCATTCTATGCCATCTTCAGAAATCATGATATTATCGTATTTCAGCATATCTTTGTAGAAGTCAGCGTGAAGGAATTTTCCGTCAAGTGCGGTTATCTCATGTTCTTCTAACCTCGATATTTCAGATATTCTGTTTCTCGCAAGAATAATTCCGTCACTTGCGTATGCGAATCCATCCTTGAAGTATATACATTCCATTTCCTTGTGTAAATCATTTCTTTTTGAACAAGCAAGGTGCATCTTTACCTTCTTGTCAAAGTTGTTTTTAGCCTCTTCCATGATTAATTTGGTTAATAATTTGTCTTTTGATTTTCTTGCTAAGCTTCCCGACAAAACGTCCATGCTTCTCCGTCGTTCCATCGGGCAGGCATTCCTTGTAGGAGTAAAGCAACTTTTGCAGGAGAAGCGCTTCTTGTTTTGTCACAGTAAACTTCATTGTTTTAAATATAAAGGTTTGTTGTGTTAGACCTTAATCATAATTATTTCTCCTTTGTCTTATTACGTTCTATTGCTTTTTATCCAATTGCTGAATATGGACTAACTGAAACATCCTATCCGTTGCGGACGAAAAGAGGGCATCCATGCTGAAGCCTTTTGGAGTCAACAGACTAAAGGTCTTCTTAAACTCCACAATGTTGCCGTACATATCCCATACACCTCTCATCTTTACTCCCTTCAGTACCATTGTGCCACTTACGGCAATCACGGTGGTTTGTGTGATGTCCCTAATAATGCGGTCTATCTTCACCGGAATTCCAGCCATAATTCCATATTGTTTGTTTCCATGACATTAAAATTTATACACGTTTTTATTTCTTCGCTTTTTAGGCTTCCCATTGGATAACTCTCCATAAAAAAAATCCATATCATTGCTGCTACCACTCCCGATAAAGGGGATATAATACTCATCATTAGCACATCCGAGAAAGGACTTTTCTTAAAATCGGGAGCTTCATAAAAGGTATGACCCAGGGCAAAAGAGACAACCATTGCTATTATTACCGCTATGATTATTCCCCAAGCACCAATTTCACATTCTTCTCTTTCCTCGTCTTCTCTCATAATAACTTTTTATTATTTTATTGAACATCATTAAACGTAATGCTTGTTTTGCTCTACCTCAATCTCCATCAGTTGAATCAGACGTTCTTCTTCTGGAGAAGGAATGTATACACCTTGGGCACTTGCAAAATTCCGGAACCTTTCAATGGTAAGGCTCATTTCCGCACTGTCAAGGTCAGACGAACTGCGCAGGTATTTTATTTTTCCAAGATACTTGTCGTCCCTCTCACGGACGAAAGTGTCCTTGTTGCAAAGAATCTTGTAATAGTTCCGCTTAACGTACTCCATCGTTTCTCCAATCTGGCACCCGAAGTAAGCCAGGCAAACATGAAGGTATTTATTTGCCTGGATACTCCTTTGAGGTTTCTTCTCGGTCAGTTCAAACACTTTCCGTTCCTTTATCAGCCTCTCCAGCTTTGACCTTGCCTGCTGGGCATGGAGGGGATTGGCACCGTCGTATTTCATCAGAAGGGAAGGTCATCCTTTACATTGCCATTCACATCAACCGGAGGAGGAAAGTTCTGCGGCGGTTGCTGATAAGTCGGCTGCGGTGTCGGTTGTTGAACTGGTGCAGATGGCTGTCCGGTCTGACGCGGTTCAATCCGGTAAGGCTGTACACGGGTAAATATCTGTTCCACATTGTCCTTGTTGCGGTATCGGGTTCCTTGTATATCAAATGATATGGTAACTACTTGTCCGACCTGGAATTTGTCAAGTTCGGCACATCTGTCTCCGATAAACTCCAGCATGGGAGTGTTTTCAAATCCACGTTCGCCCGTATATGGGTCGAAGCGCGTACAATCTACTACTATTCCTCTTTTAAGAATAGTTCTACTACCATCTTTGGATGGTATTTGTTGGGTAGGATAGATATAGAGAATCTTTCCTGTAATTTGATTTGCCATAATTAAATTATTTGGTTTACTACACAATATATTGATAATCCGTTTAAAACATCCATGCTTATATCAAATATCGGGCATCCCTTGTCATCTGTTATGACAGTTTTATTGCCGTCTTTTGACACATATACCCGGAGAGATTTAAACTCAACTCTTAATTCATATTTTACGCCACCGAATATCATTTCCATACTAAGGGGTATAAAGTTCTTCCTTCGTTTTTAACAAGTGATACAGATTGTTCGTGTGGATATAATTACAGAAGTCTTCCACTATATACTGATTGTATTTTTCTGAATCAATTGTCCGCACGCATTCAATCGGTTCATAAGGTATGAATTCTGTATATACCACGTCAGTAAGCATGCTTCGTCTATATCCTCCAAACTGGAACAAATCGAAATAGAAGGTAGAACAATTAAATATTTCAAGATAAAAAGTCCATTGGCATGATTTGGTATAATCCTCTGTATGGGGTGTGGAATATTTGGTTTTAATATCCCGGACTATCTTATCATATTTGACGTCAGCATATCCATGGACATGTATATCAAATAAGGAGGAATGGAAATCTTTTCCTCCATGTACTTCATGTTGGGCATTGGGATATTTGTTCCGGTAATAAATGGCATTTTCTACTGTCTTGCTGTTTAATCTAACAACTACTCCGTCCTCTTCCTGCTCAAATATCCCGTTCCCTACATACGTTGCTTTCCCCGTTTCTACAATTTTATGAAAACAAGAGCCGATTGTGGCATAGGCATTAGGTTCCTTCTTTCCGGAAAGCACATTTAAGAGACGCTCTTCTGTATCCCATATGGAATGATTGTCTCTAAAACGCCTAAACGCTTCCAAGGATGTTACACTTATGCGATACATGGCTATTTCTTTTTGAATGTGATAGAGTAGGATGTAGTGGATGAACGTGCAGGTGGAAATATCGTATATATTTCTCCGGTTTCTTCGTCTATTTCGGTTTTGCTGCCGTTTACAAGTTTAAGGAAACTCTCACGCTGCTTTATTTTTTCATCCACTTCTTTCTTTTCCTTGTCCAGCTTCTCCCAGACAGCGTCATTGCATCCTGTAAAATCATATTTTACAGCTGTTTCTTTTATTTGGATGGAAGCCCCTTTATATGAGGGGATTTCGCCTTTCCCGTATTTTTCTGTTTCCTTAACGACAGCATCCCTCACCTCTTGGCTTTTCAGAAACATGGATATGGCCTCACTGATACTTTTCATTTGGATTACAGATTCTATGGCACTTATCTCTCCATCCAGTACCTTTTGGATAAATAAGGACGCCAATTGTTCTTGTTCCGATTTGCTGGCCGGAATTTTGTTGATTGAAAGCTCTTTACTCATGGCAGATTATTGTTTATTCGATATTGTTCATAGTTGGCTGATATGACACTCAAATCCTCCGGGGAAACCTTATAATTCGCATTTATAAGGTTGACAAGCGAAAGCCTTTTCCCCTCTTCCCTGGATTTTGTGAGGTATTTATGAATCCATTCCATAAGTTTTTCATCGGCAAACTGGTCTCTGTTAAGCATTTTGCGGTTGTCTGTTGATGGAGCTGGTTGTCCATTAGGCTGGTTGTATTTGGTACTGTCTTTTTCCCAGTACACATCCGCACCCATACCTAATGCCTTACAAGCCACAGATATGGCATCGGTCAAAGCCATTTTATAACATTCGTCGGATGTATAAAGCCCGCTCTTCTCGTTAGTCACGAACGAAGAACCGCCAATGCCCTGAATGGCTTCACTCCATTCACCGCCCATTTTTACAAATAGGTTTATATGAACGAAACTGGATACTACACCATTGCCTCCGTTTTCATTCCACATTCTTATGATTTCATACTTCCATCCGAAACCGCATATGCCAAATTCTTCAGTAAGTCTCTTTATACGCCACATGGGATTTATATCAGACATTCCCTTTAACCTTCCTGCGGCAATAGTCTTTACGGCTTCCTGCGGAACTTTTCTGATACGTTCGTATAAGCATAAGTTAGGGTTACTTTCCATAATTAATTGTTATTGATTGTTTTTTTACGTGGGATATACGGGACTTGAACGCCGTGACCTGTGCATGAAACCTTTAAATAATACCATGACAAAACTACAAATACAAATACCAATACCATGCACCGCTCTGCCTCTGAGCTAATATCCCGGATAGCCGCCCGTCTTCGCAGATTGGACGGCACGAATTACTAATACTAACACATTTCTGAAGATTTACTATCACTCATTGTAGGTTATGTATATCCCAAGGCATGAAAGGGATGCCATCAGGGAGAACATGAATGCAGGGAATACTTGCCCCACATTGGTTACGGTTACCGACCTTACCAGCAATACTACTGCATACAATAGGCAAAAGGCAAATAATACCGTATAGCAATTTATCTTTCTCATACAAAAATGATTTCGTCTCTGTAAACCTCGATAAAGGAATGCTTTCCAAACTCTATCGTTACCTTGTCACCGCTAATGCTGTATATGGTCCCGATTCTGTCTTCCCAGCCGGGAGCGTTGTACTTGACTTTTACTTTTTTCTTTCCCATATATGTTTATTTAGTCTTGTGATGCCTCTACAGCTTCACCATTAACCAATGTATAGAAGGTGTCCGCTTTAACAGACTTTCCGTCCACTTTAAATGCCTTGACTGAAACGATAGGATAAGTGTTTCCGTCCCATTCGCCACGTTCAGCAAGCACAATCCAACATCCTAATGCTCCCTTTGCCTTGCAATCCTTTCCGGCAGCAAGAGCTATACTTTCTTTGCCGGTAGCTGATGCAGCGCCTCGGTTGCCGGTAGCTGATGCAGCGCCTTGGTCGCCGGTAGCTGATGCAGCGCCTTGGTAGCCGGTAGCAATCTTTTCCTTTACCCACTTACATTTACTAAAAGTGAAATTGATTGCCGCATCAACAATGCTCTTAATGCTTAACTCTGCTCCTATGTGGATTTTTGAGCAAGCAATTTTGGTATCATCTGTATCAACATCCATTTCTCCACTTCCTTCAACTTCATGAAATTTGTTCATACCAATGTATGCAGGAGGATAATATCCGAATACATCCAAGGGATAAAGACAGAAATGGAAACCTTTACTGCAAACGCTTATGTCACCCTGCTCTTCGTAATCCTTTCCTTCGTCATACTTGAATCCTCTGCAAGTCATATCGGAGTTGAACCCCTTGAATCCTCTAATCTTGCTGAATTCCTCTGGTATGGTAACGTTACCCGGGAAATTCGCTCTGAGTACCATGTACGCCATATAATTCGTGTCAAATCCTGCAATTCCTGTCCCGATGGCGGTAAGAAGGAATTCCTTTTCCGGATGCTCGTTGGCAAAATGCCTTAAGTTGCCCAAATAGTTTATCAAGTCTTCTTCTGTGACTTTCTCCATATCCTCATCCAGCGTTGGAATGGCATAGGATTGCCCTTGGATTCCTTCGGCTTGTCCCATGATTGCACCGAATTTTTCAACCGCTAATCTGGCTGCTCCACCGGCATGGTTACCGTTCATATTACTACCAAAAACAAATATCTGATTCTCTTTAAGTTCCTGAATGTTGTCAGGGGTAAATCTCTTTTCCATGATTTATATTGTTTTTAATTGATGTTCCTAAAAAAGAGTCCGGTCTATTTTCTCAAACCGACCGGACAAAAACTAAACTCTAACTTCAATCATTCATGCTCCCGTGGGCGTTCCGGTGGTAGCCTTACTGCCCTCCAACATCTATGGAGGACCACGGGATATATCGATAAGCGTGGTATGGTCGCCCTTCGCCGCCATTTACTTTATACCTATTGAGGACTGGATAGGACGCTTATATATTGTCACCATTTGACGGCGGTGCAAGCCCCAAACCTTGCATGCTTACTGATAGAGGTATTTTCGGACCGTCTAAATGATGGATAATACTACTTTGAGCCTATTATCCGGTCACGGCTTTCCAGCTACGGATAATTCTCGTTTCGTTATTTGTTTCCTCAGTATGTCAAAGACCTATCAAGTGCTCCCGTCCGGTCCTCGCTACCGGAAGCCGTTCAATCCGACCACGGGAATGTTTAAAGATTCATGTCCATATGCTCGTATCGCCAGCCGAGCATCGCGTATCCTATATCATGGCTATTGCATTTCCTGCCTATAGGTTCCCTGCCGACAAGGGAAGCGGTGTATTCGTCCATCTTTATCTTAGCATCAGCCCAAGCCTCCCTCAACGCGTGCCCGAAGGAGTACCACCGGAGTGACTTGTTCCTTCCGGAATAGGCGAAGGCAAGCTGCATGATGGCTCTGTGGTTGTATCTGCCGTCAACTACAAGATTGTAATCCCTTGATTTCATTATAAATAATCTTGTTGTATTCTGGATAACTCCTTTAGCTTGGCTGTTGGATATTCGACTTTACCCGGACGTTTGCAAGGCTGTATCTTCCCTTGTTTATACCATCTCCGTACATTGGCTTCTCCGAACTCGCGGAAAGCTTCTCTTTGAGAAAGGTATTCCTTGTCGTCCTTATCCTCCTTCATGAATGAAGCAAGCTTTGCAGCCACATTTGTTACGAATGTGTCGAATGTTACTGACTTGTCTATGAATTGGAGTTCCATAATCGTATTGTTTAAAATGAGAGTGAATCATAGTAATTCTGATGCTTCTTGTATTCTTTCACAATATCAGAAGCTTTATTCCCGACCTTCTTTACAATCTGGCTGTACGCCTCGTTCGGTATGCTGTTTATTACAGCTTCTTGATAGTCCATTTTTCCGGCTATTCCCAGCATCCAGAAGAATAGGATAGAACCTGCTGCGAATGCTGCAATCTGTTTGGACAGTCTGTTGATGTTCATGGCTATTCCTCCTTAGCTTAATCTTATAACTTTGCTTCCGTCAATATTCTTCTTTGAAGAACATGAGAATAAAAACCCTTCTCTTTTCAGTCTATAACATGCGCTGGAAACGCTTGTAGAACGAAATTCTTTCTCTTTAAAGAGAATTTCTTCACCCACTTTCATTGAGCGTAATGTATCAGAAAGTTCTCTCCCTTTAATTCTTTTAACTATTATTTTCTCCATTCAATTGATAATTAAAATACCTTTGTTTATTTCATTAATTTTTCATTCGTGATTTATGTTTTGATTAGAATCACGATGCAAAGATAAGTCAATTATGAATTATTTCAATGCAAAAATGAATTAATTTAATTCTGATTTGATTATTTAGAATAATTATAAATAATTATACCATGAAAGAAGTTGTATTACAGAGAATTGCATCAGTGTTATCTGATAAAAAGATGTCTATAACGGCGTTGAGTAAGTTGATTGGCGTTCCACAACCTACTTTAAATAGGCAAATATCAGGAGAGAGTGCAATGACATTGGATATTCTATATTCAATATTGAATTATTTCACAGATGTTTCTGCCGAATGGTTGCTACGTGGAGAAGGCGAGATGATAAAAGGCGATAAATCTGCAAAGGAAAAGTTTGCCTCAAAAGAATTTGTGGTGTATGTGGACGAGAATGGATTTTTGAAAATGAAATAGAGACTATAATAGAAATGTTATGGGAAATAATATAGTAGATGAGGAAGAAGTGTTAAAAGAGCAATTTACTGACTGGGAAAAGAATTTTTGGGTGGAAGAAAATCCAAGACTTTATAAATATAGAGGAAATTTGTACCGAGATTTACTCACACTACAAAACAACCTATTATATATTCCATCTCGTGAAGAATTAAATGACCCAAATGAATCTAGTTTGAATTTAGTTGATGTCTATAAGGCAATAGATTTTGTAGAAAAAACATCTTTGCCGAAAGATGGAACTTCACTCAGAAAAGAGATGGAAGAATTTATAGAAGGTATAGGAATCTTTTCAATGTGCAAGATTCCTTATGCGGAATGCTTATGGTCATATTATTCAAATGGGCATCGCGGTTTTTGTATTGAGTATGATGCTATAATATTAAGAGAGGCTTTCAGAAATATTGGTATCTTATCGCATGTATTAGAATTAGAGTATGATTTTCAAAGAACAGTGCCAACAATATATAATATTGGAGAAGAATTATCAAAAAAGGTACAATTCCTTCGTAAAACGACTGCTTCAAAAAGCAGGAATTGGGTTGGAGAACAAGAAGTTAGATTTATATTAAAAGAAAAATCTAAATATATAGACATTCCTTATAAAGCTGTTACGGGTATATATATTGGAGCAAGATGTTCTGATTTTGATAAAAAACTTATTGTGAAGGCTATAAAATCTATGGGGAATTGTGATATAAAATTATATCAAATGAAGTTTAAAGAAGATTCTTTCGATATGGATAGCGAAGAAGTTAATTATTAAAAATAAAATAAACAACAATGGAAGCAATAGAATGTAAGAGTAAAGAAGACGCGGTGAAAATGCTTCAAACCGCAAAAGAATTTTTTCATACGCATGTGGATATGAGTATTGACCCATCGGTAATTGCGGTAAACTTGTCGTTAATAGATGCAGTTCAGAAATTCATCTCAGAATTAACAAACAACGAAGATTATAAACTTAAATGAATGAAATGTAGTTATGAGAAATACTTTTTATTTAATTCCTTTATTCATTCTGCTTATTGGCTGTTCTTCGGATGACGAAGAGTATATTAGCAATTGGGATTTTATTGAAACTTATTGGGCTAATCCATCTGACTATATAGGTCCCAAGCGTGGGGAAATAGGCTATCAAGTTTGGTTTGGGAGTGATAATGGTTTTATGATAGAATATGCAGACATTCCCAATGTTCCAGAGGGACAGCCAATAGTGGGGTCTATAGTTGTAGTAGTAAACGGTAAATATGATTATAATCCTCCTATATTGACGCTAAATTCTTACGGTAGGAGTATAGTATATAAAGTGCACAAAGATAAGATGGAGCTTCAAGGCAAAAATATGCCAATGAATGACCAAACAGATATACAATTCCCGGAAGAATTATTTTTGTTTGATAATACTCCACCAAAGGAATAAAGAAAGAAACATACAGAAGGAGAGGGCTTTTTCAGTCCTCTTTTTTATCCTTGTCTCTATCTGTCCAATAAAAGCTCTTTACTTGGTGAAATCAGAAATAAAATATAATATTCTTGTGGAATAATTGGAATTTTTATCTATATTTGCAAATGTAACAGTGGTATTAGGGGAATTTGTTGCATAAAAGAAATGAATAATCAGCCAGGTGTGGCGTTTATATAGAATGGTAGCAGATTCCCCTAAATACCCCTGCTACCATTTTTTTGTGGTTCTATCAGTGCCAACCACGTGGATTTATCACCCATGAGATAAAATGGCTCTTGTTTGTTGACTGAAACGCTTGTAATGTCCTGCAACGTCCCACACACCGACGACAGGCGACCTACAGAGAAATTACCAGCTTTGGCAAGCGACCTAAATAGATATTCAAGTTTCACTTGGGGTAGAGGGGAGGAATTGTTCAGTCAGCTTGGACAAATATTTAGGGTCGGAGAATTTCGATGATAACTTGCAAAAAGGCAATCTTAAATATTTGTCATCCTTTTACTATTTTAAATATAAGGCAGTAGGGGATAGGGTGTGGTGGATTAAAAAGTTCATTCGTGATTAGTAAAAATACAATATCCCGGCAGCCGTATTGCTGCCGGGGTGTCAAACATGAGCGTTGGTCGAAACCTCAACGTGCGTCTATGCTATCATGTGGCAATATTTTCTTAATCTCCTACAAAGCAAGAACCGAAACGCCCTCTGCTGTTGATTGTGTAGTAAGCGGAAGCCGGAGCGTGGAAGCTATCGTATGCACTTCTTTTAGCTGGTTGTGCCAAAGCTGCTTTCATGGCTTCCTTCTCTGCGTTTCTTGCTTCTTCAGCCGCTACCATTTTCTTTTCGTTAGCCCAGGCAAGTTTCAAGCAATCTGCCCATGTCTTTATTCCGTGGGTAAGAGAATACAGTTTCATGTACTTCTTTATCTGATGGGCGGCTTTCATTATCTTGCTTAAATCGTAGCGTTTCATTATTGGATAGTGTTGCGCAGGGATTTCTCCCTGCTGGTTAAACTTATTTTTGCTGGACGTATTATCTGTTTTCATAAATTCCAAAAGTATCAAGACCAAAGGTTTCTGCGATATATATTGATTCATCTTCACATCTCATTCCACGATACCAACGTTGCAACTCACATGGAGAAACACAAAGTACATCGGCTACATAACAACTCATTTTCCAGAATGAACATTGGTCGTATGTCCCTATCTCTTTAAGATACTTTTTAGCAAAGTATTTGAGTGCTTTCTTAAGCATAGAAGTTTTATCTTTTATATCATAATGGTCTGTGCGTAGATAATATCTAAGACTATTTTCAACACCATTTTTGTTAATGTCATCAAAAGTATCTTTTGCCCACCACATTTCATTGTCTGTTAACTTCATTGCTTTTATGTCTTTGCTATATATCCGTTTCATATTTTTGTTGTTTTATGTTTAACTTTGATGATGCAAATGTAAATAATATATTTGACACTATAAATGAAAATAGAAATAATATTCTTTCTTTTAACAATGTTTTGTAAATGATGTATTTTACACTGCTATAATAAACGTATCTTTGCAAAAAAGATAAATGTATGAATAGAATAGAATTACTTATTAAAGAGAAGGGGTTTAATATGACATCTTTCGCAGAGAAGATGAACACTACCAGACAGAACTTGTATGCTATATTGAAAAGTCCCTCTTATCCGACACTTGAAAAGGTTGCGGAAGCCCTTGATGTCCCTATGTGGCAGCTCTTCGCATCCCCAGAAGAAGTGCAACCCAAGAAAGACGGTTTTTCTCTCACTTGTCCTCACTGTGGGAAGAGCATAAAAATAAAAGTCGACTGATATTTGCTTTTGTGATTACATTGCATTACTTTTGTGTTACAATATAATATATGTAATGATATGGAAGCAGTAGTAAGAAAACAAACCTCGTTCCGTCTGCGTGAAGACTTGTTACAAGTTCTGCAGGAACATGCCAGGAAAGCGAACAGAAGTCTCAATAACTTCGTTGAAAGCGCTCTGATGGACGCAGTGTATTCAGAGCCAAATGAAGAAACGGTTGCGGCTATAAAAGAAGCACGTGAGACAAAGAATAAGGAAACATTTGATAGCGTGGAAAGCTTGATGGAGGAATTGATGAAGTGAAAAAGAAACTGCATCCGACGAGCCAATTCAAAAGGGACTTTAAGCGTATTATGAGATTTCCCCAAAAGGTGGCGGCTTTTGAAGACATAGCTAATCTGCTTATCAATGACCTGCCCATACCCAAAGAACATAAGCCCCATTTGTTGAAGGGACAGTACAAGGGGTGTATGGAGTGTCATATTGAGGATGATTTTCTTCTTATATGGATTGATGGGGAAATAATCGATTTGCTTAGGATTGGAAGCCATTCCGAATTATTTGGGAAAAAGAGATGACTATTATGAGTGGCTTTAGAGACTGTTACATGTTCCTAAAAAGACTGTTTTGCGCATAGAGAGATTTTTATTGAGTAACAATGCGAGTAATGGGAGTTGTTGTATTCCCTATACAATCTATTGGAATATGCTTTAAAAAGTATAGAATTGGCTTAGAAATATATATTAATTAATTGTGTGATAATGCTATATTGCTGCGGCTCAGGCTGCAATAGAGGAATAATACTCTAAATAGATAATCTTTATATCAGGCTGTAATCTACTGTTTTAACGGTGATTACAGCCTGATTTGCGCTTGGACGGTTCGTACACTTGACCGCAAAAAATGAGCCAAATGAACGGAAATGTTTTCCATATGTTTACCCCGGAAATCACCATGTTTACCCCTGTTTACCCCGGATTATTTTAGAGTATTTACCCCTTAAAATTAAAAGAAGGATATGACGACATTAAAAGCAACGGTAAAGAAACCGCGTGGCGATGGCTTTTACACGGTTTACATCAGACTGACGCATCAGCGTAAGTCAAGTTACATCAAGACGAACAAAATCGTTGATGAAGCCCACATCGCAAAAAATGGTGAATTGACAGACCCGGTTGTCAATGAGTATAGCGCTATGCTTATTCGGCAATATACCGACCGGTTAAATCGAGTGTGCGCTGACCACTGGGATATAAAGGAGGTTATCGAGTATCTATTAAAGAATGATGCTGATGTATGTTTCAGCGAATATGCTCGAACCTTCATTGGTAAAATGGAAAAGAACGGACATGAACGGACGGCTAAGAACTATCATCTTGCCGTTAATCATTTGGAGCGTTATGTCGGTTCAAACCAGCTCATGTTTAGCCAGCTTACTTCTACTGTATTGAATTTATGGATAGAACAGTTGTCTAAGACGAATCGCGCGAAGGAAATGTACCCTACTTGTGTTCGGCAGATTTACAAGAAAGCCATCATGGAGTTGAATGATGAAGAACGTGGAATGATTCGCATTAAGTTCAACCCTTGGAATAAGATACAAATTCCAAAGTCTGATAGCACTGTTCAACGTGCCATCAGTGCCGAGGCTTGCCGTGAGTTCTTCAATCGCCCGCTTCCTCAAAGCAAGATGATTTCTTCTCTCCCCGAATTGGGTAGAGACGTGGCACTTCTATCTCTTTGCTTGGGTGGTATCAACACGGTTGATATGTATGAACTCAAAAAGGAGGATTACAAAGATGGTGTCATTGGCTATAAGAGAGCCAAAACCAAGCATAGCCGTCGGGATGAAGCCTACATCGAAATGCGAGTTGAACCATTCATCCAATCTACTTTTGACAAGTACCTGTCAGATGAAAAGGATGAATACCTGTTCAATTTCCATCAACGGTACAGCAACTCCGATAGTTTTAACGCAAATGTGAATATCGGCATCCGTAAAATCTGTATAGATATGGGGATGAAGAAAGAGGACTTCTACTGCTATTATACCTTCCGGCATACTTGGGGCACCATTGCCCAAAACGATTGTGATGCCAACTTGTATGAAGTGGCTTTCGGGATGAATCACAGTCATGGTCTTAACATTACCCGTGGGTATGTTAAGTTGGATTTCACTCCGGCGTGGGAACTGAATGCAAAAGTTATCGACTTCATTTTCTTTAGCAGCAAGAAGAGCAAGCAAGGAAAAGCAAAGGACATTGAAGCCTCAGAAGATAAGTTGTTCCGTATCTCAAAGAAGATGATGATTTATGGTCGTGCCTATTTCAAGGGGGATGTGGTAAGCGAACTTACGGATATAGGTTTCAGTAATGTGGATGAAGTCATTGCGGAACTTGTCAAACAACTACCCAAGGACATCCCTACAGGTTGCACCGTTCAATTTCGCCTGCTGAATTGCGATTCAAGAAAGGAAGTCGTTTATGAAAGAAGCAAAGGCAAAGGTTTTTAGCCGATGTGTTGTAGAAGCCAACCCTTAACCCAAGGGAAGAATTAAGCTCCACTCCCCTATGAGCCGTATCAGTCTTTTTGATTGGTGCGGCTTTAATTGTATCTGCCTCTATCGGTTTGATTGCGGTTGGCTACCATATTGCCTACTACCAAACCGGTAATCAAGAGCAGTCCCTTCCACAGTAAAACAAAGGCAGTCTTGATAATCCAGATAGCCAGCCGGAATACGTTTACGATAATCCAACGAGCCGCCTTCAATAGCAACCCTATCAATAAGATGACCGGGAGCAAGTATATGAGGAATAGCAATTCAAACAACATAACTTTCAAATTTTAGCGTAAATAATGTAGCCAATCAAAGGCTATTTCTATATGTAAATATAGTGAAAATCAGCGATATAGCAAAGAGAAAGTGCCGCTTTTTATGACATCAAACGATACTTTTTTACCTTGCTTTCAAGCTTTTAGGTATCATTGAACAGAGGTTGTTCTAACCTTGAACACTTGGTTAAATTACCATTCTATCCCAATTATGTTGACCTCTTGATATGTTTATTGCTTGCTTGTAGCTAACACTTGAAAAGGGACCCGGAACAACATTTAAAAAGTGCCCCACCCATGGGTATGTTTAACCGAACAAAATTGGTATATTCATAAAAACCAATGGCGTTCATAATATGTACCACATGGAAGAAAGAGATTCCATAATTCTCGCCTATAGGCGTGACGGATTGAGCATCCGTGAGATCGCCCGTCGTAACGGCATGAGCCGCAAGACTGTACGCAAGTATCTCCGGGCTTTCGAACAAGCGGTCGGTGACAACCCCGATGCGGAAGCAATGGACACGTACCTGCAGCAGCCGGTGCGCTATGACAGCAGCAAACGTGTCCGCAGAGTGATGAACCAGCAGGTGATGGAGGCGATAGACGGCTTCATGGCCCGCAACCGGTCTAATGCCGCGGCCGGATTGCGCAAGCAGCAGATGCGCAAGATTGACATGTGGCGCCGGTTGCGCGATCAAGGCATAGAGATTGCCTATTCGACGGTATGCCAGTATGTCCGTGCATTGGAAGTGGCGGTGTCCGCTCCAGCCAAGTCCCCGGCGGCGTTCATCCGCCAGGAGTATGAACCGGGGTTCCGGTGCGAGTTTGACTGGGGCGTGCTGACACTTTGGATTGCCGGTGTCAAGACGAAGCTGCACATGGCCGTGTTCACGATGAACCATAGCAACCTGCGGCGGGCATACCTGTTCTCCCGCGAGGACACGTTGGCCCTGATGGAAGCACACCGCAACTGCTTCCGTGCTTTGGGGGGCACGCCGCAAGTAATGGCCTACGATAACATGCGGGTGGCCGTCAAGAAGTTCCTTGGACAGGAGCGCGAACATACCGATGCCCTGCGCCGCATGGAACTCCACTATTGTTTCACCCCTCATTTCTGTAATCCGCGTTCGGGATGGGAGAAAGGTAAGGTGGAGCGTTCGGTGGAACATATCCGCCGGCGGGCTTTCGCCTATGATGTCCGTTTCGGTTCGCTGGAGCAGGCGCAGTGTCATCTTGACAAGGTCTGTGACAGGCTCAACGGGGAGGCTTCCAACATGTCTGCGCAAGAGAAGAAGGAGCGCGTACAGGCCGATATTGCGGCTTTGCGGCCGCTTGACCACGGTGACATGGGCTGCTTTGAGCAGCGGCATGCCCGTGTCGGGAAGTATTCCACCATTACCGTCGATGGTGTGCATTACTCTGTGCCTGACCGGCTTGTCGGTCGGGAGGTACCCATAAAGATGTATTCCGAGCGTATTGTCGTGCTTGACGGTCGCGACAAGGTAGCCACGTATGTACGCTCCCGGCGTCTCGGTGACTGGTGTATCGACCTGATGCACTATCTGGGCACGTTCCTTCGCAAGCCTGCGGCGTTGGGACGATCCACGGCCATGCGACAGGTACACCCGGACGTGGCGGCACTGTTTCGCAAACATTTTACGGATTCTCCCAGATCGTTTGTCGAACTGCTCGTGTTTACCCGTGACAACCAGCGCACTTATGCCGACATACTGGCTGCGGCAGACCGTCTGTCCTCCCGGGGACTCAAACGCCTGTCTTCCGAACAATTGAGCGCCGAGATGCTGGCCAGTGACGGCAATGGAACCGCAAACGTCCGTCAAGACGCGGCCACCCTGACCCCGTCCGATCCACAACAGACCGCCATTGAAGAATCGGCCTCACAGACATTGGACACACTTTCGGCGATGATCGGATGTGGCGCCACACAACAACCTGTAAACAAAGTTACCGTCTAACAACATAAAAATTGCATAGCAATGGAACAAAACGAAAATCAAGACTCCATACGCGAACGGATACGTGCGTATGCCTTCGACCTCAAACTCCCTCTGGTACGACGCGACATCGACCTGCTTATACAGCAAGGACTTGATGAACGATGGAACCTGTGGATGTTCACGGCCGAACTCCTGCGTCAGGAAAAAGAAAACCGCTCGGAGAACCAGCGTCGGCATCGCATCAAAAATGCCGCGTTCCCACAGTTGCGATACCTCAACGAAATAGACACGGACGCGCTTCCGCCAGAAGCGCGGAAGGCCTTGCCAAACCTTGAGACACTTGATTTCATCAAGGAAGGGCGCAACCTTATACTATACGGGAATCCCGGTACCGGAAAGACCCATCTGGCTACAGCCTTGGGGATTGCGGCCTGTAACGCGGGATACTCCGTACTGTTCACTTCCGTGCCCAGACTGCTTACGCAGATAAGGGAATGCCGGAACGCAATGACACTAAGGGCACTCGAGAACAAGTTCGAACGATACGACATGGTCATCTGCGACGAGTTCGGATACGTTTCTTGTGACAAGGCGGGAGCGGAGATGTTGTTCAACCATCTGTCACTCAGAACTGACAAGAAAACAACCGTCATTACAACAAATCTCGCATTCAACAGATGGGACGAGATTATTGCAGACAAAGTACTAGTTACAGCAATGGTAGACAGGCTAACGCACAAGGCGATTCTACTGAACATGACGGGAAAATCGTACAGAATGAAAGAAACACAAGATATGATAAATAAACAAATTTAATTAACTTTGCAAAACCTATCGGGTGGTACACGTTTCAAATGCTACCCGGGTCCCTTTTCAAGTGTTAGCTACACTTGCTCAAATTACATCATATGATAACACTTTATTTCCCTATTGTCTTGGTAAAAGAACTCTTCTAACCACGATACCTTGGTTAAACGATACCTTGGGTATAGCATATCCACTAACCTTATTTACTTGGTTACAAGTGTCTATCGTATTAGGCTGCCAAAGAATCATGGTCGATTGGTAGCGTGGTTTGCTGATAGCAGTGTCTAAGGTTAATGAAACAATGTAACCTTGAAACCGAAGTATCACGTTACTTAAAGTATCATAGTTATTGATAACTCCAGTTCGATAAACCGAAGAATCTGTACTATTCGGCATCTTGGTTAAGTAATCAAGGTATCTCGGTTACACCGCATCAGGATGTTTCAGGATGCGGATAACGAGCTGTCCTATATCCTTGGCTATCGGGGTTAAAGTAACCTTGGTTGGAGAATACCGCCTTCAGAAAATTCTGTTGCGCATTTCTTTCCGGGCGGAGTTTCAGCGGTAATTTTGTCGTAAAACGAACCTTGGAGGACATCGAACTGCGTTGCAGGATTTGTCAAGCAAGTTGTACCTTTGTCATTACAAAACTCCGTTTCGTCCTGAAAAGGTGACTTGCCGACTGCTGCCGCATCGGAGCGGTTTCACGCTGTTTCGCCCTGCGAAAGAAGGTTCAGAAAACTAGTTTTACCCAAGTATCATAGTAAGATGAAACGAAGAACCAAAGTTTATCAGTTACGACTGACCCCGGAGGAACAGTCCATGCTTAAAGAAAAAGCGAAGGGAAAACCTGTCGCTGACTACATACGTGCTGCATTGGCAGAGTATTCAGACACCGATGCCAGACAACGGTTAGAACTAATCAATAACCTCGGTTCGTTTTACCGGAAATTCCGGGATGAACTATCCTGGGCAGGCAGTAACCTGAACCAGTCGGTCAAGAGAGCCAATGAACTTGCGGTAGCCGGGTTACTTCCACCCAGCTATATCCGGGAGGTCTTGATGCCGGTTATCCTTGAAACCCAGAAAACACTGAACGAGATAAAGAGAAACCTTGAAACCGTGACACGTAAGGCTGTCAAACTATAGTTTATGAGTTTCCCTATACCTTATTATATATCCCGATATACAGGAATCAAAGAATCGAGATACCGAGTAACCACGGTTACATTGTATCAGAACACCATAGTCACATTATCCAAAGATAAACATTCCCAAGTATGATAGCCACCATATTACCCGGAAGCTCGAACTTCCATGCAGTCGGTTACAATGAACGTAAAGTAGCGAAAGGAGTTGCCCGTATGCTCGAAATGCAGAACTTCGGCGCACTCGGTACATTCGGCAAGCCAACCCCGGAGGAACTGGTCACATACCTTCAGGAATATACTTCCCGAAATACCCGAATCCAAAAGGCACAGTTCCACGTTGCCTTCTCCTGCAAGGGACATGAAATAACGGAAGTGGAACTACTGGACTTTGCCCACCGTTACTTGTCAGAAATGGGATATGGCGAGGAAGGACAACCCTTGCTGGTCTATTCCCACTATGATACAGATAATACCCATCTGCATATCGTGACTTCTCGTATCGCCCCTGACGGCAAGAAGATATTGCACGGCCATGAGCGCAGACGCTCACAAGAAGTGATTGACCGCATACTGGGGAATGACAGGAAGCAGAAAGTGGAGCAAGACTTAAATGCTGCCAAACAATATACCTTCTCCTCTTTTACCCAGTTCAAAGCGATAATGACTTCAATGGGCTATGAAGCTTATCAGAAAGACGGCACTGTCTTTGTCAAACATGGTGGCAAGGTACAGAAGAAACTTCCTCTTAGCGACATTGAGGCATTGTATAAGAAAGGCTACTACAACAGAGCGCGTAACCGCCAGCTTCGGAGCATCCTAAAAAAGTATCGGGATGTAAACTCCAATAAGGAGGAACTACAGAAAGAACTGAAAACCAAGTTCGGCATCGACATCGTATTTTTCGGGAAGAAGGATGCGGCATACGGCTACATACTCGTTGACCACGCCAACAAGACCGTCATCCACGGAGCAAGAGTATTGGCTATTGATGAACTATTGGACTTCGCCACCCCCGAACAACGCTTTGACCGCATAGAGGATTTCATTGACCGGTTGCTAACCCTCAATCCCAAGATTACCCAAGGTGAGATATTCCAAAAACTAAAGAAACATCACGCCTATATAAAGAAAGGTGTCATCTATTTCAATGGAGAGTCCCGTCCCTTGAAACCGTTTATGGCGGAAACCATAGACCGTAACAACCGCATCGAGCTGGTGGAGAAGTTCCAACCCACCACAGAGGCAGAACGTGATTTGCTTTGCAAAATCTATAAGGTGAACCGTCCCGACCTTGTTTCCCTCTCGTCTGAAAGGCTACAATCCCATTCGGATGCCATCAATCGCCTGAAAGAAATCTTCGCAGACGAAACCATTACCTCTGTCAGAAGTTCCCTTCGTGAAGAAGGATTCATTATCCGTCAAGAGTCGGATGCCACATACGCCATCAATTTCAAGAAGCATATCATCATTAATCTGTCAGAAGAAGGTTTCAATCTGGAGCGACTGGAAAAGAAGCCGTCTAAGCAGCAACAGCCACATCCGCAGCACTCAGGCAATAAGCCACTCTCCCGTCATAACAAGATGCGTGACCATGGAGAAGGAAGCCGCTACGAAAAACGGGAATGGGAAGTCGGACAGAAAGGCAACTATGACGATATTGATGACGGGCGTTCCTTGAAGCGATAAAACAGGGACGTGCTGCCGTCCACTTTTCGGGCGCATCAAACCGTGATACCCCGATAACACGAACCCTTGCACCCCGGTTACTTTAACCGAGGGCATATAAGTGTTGCGCATTTCGTTTTCCGGGTTACACGTGCGATAATTTTGCCTTAAAATAATTCATCGCACGGAAAAATGATACAGACACCGGTCATCATCACATTCGCCAATCAAAAAGGAGGCGTGGGCAAGACCACCCTCTGCGTGACCTTCGCCAACTATCTGGTGACGAAAGGAGTTCGTGTCGCCATAGTCGATTGCGACTTCCAGCACTCCATCATCAAGTGCCGCAAGGCTGACATCAAGAAATACGATGTGCAGTATGTGCCCTACGATGTGCTGTCATACGAAGCCAATGACAAGAAAGCGATCATTTCCCTTATAGAGAAAATGCACAATGACCAAAGCCTGGATGTCGTACTGATGGATTCCCCCGGCAGCCTGCAAGCGGACGGACTGGTGCCGATGTTCGTAAACTCGGACATTATCGTTGTGCCTTTCCATTACGACCTGATGACCGTTCCCTCCACCGCCAGCTTCCTCATGTTCATAGACCGCCTGCGCAAAGCAGTTGGCGAACAGATGAAGGCACAGCTTTTCATCGTTCCCAACCTGCATGACGGCAGAGTGGGCAAACGTTCCGAACTGGTCATTTGGGAGAACACCAGAGAGACCTTCTGCAATTACGGAGTTGTAACGGCGAGGATTTCCAAACGTGCCGACATGGAGCGTTTCAGTACGATGGCGGCTCTGGATAAACAGACCGGTATCGTTACTCCCGTCTTTGAACGTATCTATTCCTACATCTTCGATACGACAGCCCCCATCCGTGAGCCTAAACTGACAGGAATACAACTGACCGGGAATCTGGAGGCGGAATTAAAAGGCAAGACGAAAGAGAATCAACCGGAAAAAAACGAGAATCAATAACCATCAACATATACAGTAATGACAAAAGACATCCCCGAAATAGATGACCTTCTCAAAGGCATCAATGACCCCGAAATGACACTTACGGATGGGCATACGGAAACGACTATCGAGCAGCAGTCGGCTGTTACTCAATCCAAAGAGGAAAGTGCAAAAGAACGTCTCATCCCGGTATCGGATAACTCCGACTATTGGCAAGATTTCCTGTCCTATCTTGAAAACGATGCTCAAGAATACAAAGGAGAAAGGATGATCTGCAAGTTAGACCGTGACCTTGCCGACTCATTGGACGAGTGCAACATCCATAACCGCAGCCGTTCCGACATGGTGAACGCCATTGTCCGCACGTTTTTCAAGACCTACCTGCCACAGCTTGCGCAGTACCGTCGTGATAACAAGTCACTTTTTACCAATTATAAGGAGGCAAAAGCATGAGGACAATCCAATGGACAGACCGGATGACCACCCTCTTGACAGAACTTTACCCGGTGGAAACAACTTCCCATACCGCCATCGTATTAGGAGTAAGCGAGACCCTTGTCAAGCAGAAAGCCCGTAAATTAGGCTTGGTCAAAGTCGCCAAGACGAAATGGATGGAGCGTGCAGATTATATCCGCAGGCATTTCCATTACAAGTCATTCACACAAATGGCCCGCGATTTGGGGATAAGCAGGTCGAATGTATGCAACATTGCCGCCAAACTGGGACTTAAACGCAGCCGGACGGAAACCTCCTGCATCCTATCCCAAACCCGGATTGAGCTGGTCAAACGGGAAAGGCGGCACGTGATATTCGGGCTTGAACCGCTGACACGGCTCAAAGTGGTTTCCAACCGGGCAAGGGTAAGGCTCCGTTCACGGCTCAAAAGTCAGGGGTATGTCGTAGGCGGCGAGCGTGTCCTGCTATATGCCACAGACAACTTCGAGCGTAAGCCCAAGCTGGAAAGCAAAGCCGTCAAGTTGGGATTGAGCTTCCTGCCAATTACTGGAAATAATCTACAAGTAGTATTCACCTTATAATAACATAGCACCATGCAATACGGACAAATAGTATTCCTGCTCTTCATTGCCCTCCTGTTCTACTATGCCGCGTTGATAATCCTTGACATCCTGAAAGCCAAGGCTGCACAGACGGCAGAACTGGAATCGCAATCAGAAGAAGACATAGACATATCGGATGAAGCAAAGACCTTCAAGCCATTCAAAATCAGCCGGGATGAACCGAAGCAGAAAGAAAATAAACCAGAGGAACAGGCAAATTCTGACTCTGAGACAAAATCAGATCGGGAGCAACCTGAATCCAACTCCGAACAGCCATTCCACCGCCCCGGTTTCCGTGAAGCCATTATGACGGATGGCATCCTTGTGGAAGACCTCGTTGTGGAAGTCAATAAGATGGTGGAAAACGGCATTTGCGATTTAGGCTCACTTATAGCCGACTGTGAGAATGCCAAATAGCAAGGCAAACTTACCCGACAAACCATATATAGCTTCTAAGAAGAAGCCCCCCGTTCCTTTAGCGACCTCTGTTCCTTTGGTGATGAAATCAGATAAACAATTTCAAAAAATGCAATTCAAGAAAAGACTTAAACGTGCGTATGACCGCTTCATGGGTTCTTCTTTCGCACACAAAAGCTTGTTGGCAGTAACCGCACTTACCATCTCCGTGGGTGATATGATGGCGGCAAGCAAAGGTGCTGCCGGCTTTACAAAAGCCACCACCGAAATCAGTTCCTACCAGACCCCGGTTTCCAACCTGATGAAGGCAATCGCAGCCGTAATCGCTTTGGTGGGAGCTTTCAACGTATATTTCAAGATGAGTAACGGCGACCAGGACGTGAAGAAGACCATCATGCTCACCATCGGTGGCTGTATCGCCTTCATCGCTCTGTCCGAGGCTCTTCCGTTGTTCTTCAAATGACAATGACGTAACAATAGAATGACGATGAATCAGGAGGGATTTCCCGTATTCAAGGGACTGCAAAAACCGCTGGAGTTCATGGGCATCCGTGGGCGTTTCCTCACGTTGGCTGCATTGGCCATCGGCGTGTCGTTTGTCGGATTCATACTGTTCTCCATTGTATTGGGAAAGATCGCCGGGTTCATCGCCATGCTTGTCATGGCGGTCATCGGGCTGGTGACCATCTTCATCAAACAGCGCGGAGGACTGCACAACAAGCGGAGAGACAAGGGCATTTATATTTACAACAAACTGAGAAAAAGCTCCTAATTATGGTACAAACCAAGAAAAAAGTCTTTGACGGCCTTTATGCGGGGCTGGAGGAAACGGACGGCAATGTCGTCCTTTTTTCAGCCAAGGGCGAGCCGTCCGTCATCTTCGAGATGACTAACCCGGTGCAGCAACTCTGTACCGATGCCGGGCAGTACATACGCTTTCAGGATGTGCTATCCAATGTGGTGCAGACCCTCGGCGAGGGCTATGCCCTGCAGAAGCAGGACATCCTCTGCAAGCAGGCCTACCACCACGACGTGCCGGAAGATGCGGAATTCCTGACCCGGAGCTATTTCAATTATTTCGAGGGAAGGGAGTTCACGGAGATACGCACGTATTTGATCGTGACGCAGGAAGCGCAGCGCAGCCAGTTCGTGCAGTACGACCCGAAGACGTGGCTGGACTTCCATACGAAGGTTTCCAAGGTGGATGACATCCTGACCGAGCGGGGCATCCGGCATCACAAGCTCTCCAAAGTTGAAGCGGACGAGTATTGCCACCGCTTCATGGCATTCCGGTTCCGGCACGGGGCATTCTCCATGACCAACTTCAAGGCTTCGGACGAATACCTGAGAACCGGCAATCGTATTATCCGCTCCTATCCTTTGGTGGATATAGACGAGATAAACCTGCCATCGGTCATCAAGCCCTATACGCAGACGAACATCAACGGCTATCCTATCGCCACTGACCTGTTCTCGTTCCTGACCAACATTCCTTTCTCGGATTGTGTGGTATTTAACCAAGTAGTGCAGATACCCAATCAGAGAAAACTGTTAAGGAAGTTACAAGGCAAGGCGAAGCGTCATGGATCCATGCCCGACCCCAGCAACAAGATAGCCAAGGCAGACATCGAGGAGGTATTGAACCGGCTTGCCGTGGATAGTTCCATGTTGGTATATACGAACTTCAATATCTTGGTCAGTTGTCCCGTGGATAAAGTAACCCCGGTTACATCGTATTTGGAAACCAAGTTATATGAGTGTGGCATCATGCCGTCAAGGACTGCCTACAATCAGTTGGAACTTTTCACGGACAGCTTTCCCGGCAATGCCTACGCTTTCAATTCTGACTACGATTTATTCTTGACTTTATCCGATGCGGCATTATGCTTTTTCTTCAAAGAGCATCTAAAGGAGTCTGAGCAGACACCTTTGACCACCTACTATACAGACCGACAAGGACTGCCGGTCTGCATAGATTTCACAGGAAAAGAAGGCAAAATCAAGATGACCGACAATGCCAATTTCTTCTGCATCGGGCCAAGCGGAAGCGGAAAATCTTTCCATACCAATAGTGTCGTCCGCCAGTTGTTGGAACAAAACACGGATGTCGTAATGGTAGATACAGGCGATTCCTACGAAGGAATCTGCGGTTACTTCGGTGGCACGTATATCTCCTACACCAAGGAGAAGCCTATCTCCATGAACCCCTTTAAGGTGACTAAGGAGGAATATGAATTAAACTTTGGCGAGAAGAAGAACTTTTTGAAATCACTCATATTCCTGATATTCAAAGGCAACGAACTGCCCACAAAGATTGAGGATATGTTAGTGAACCAAACCATCGTGGAGTATTACGATGCCTATTTCCATCCATTTGAGAAGTTCACAGAGAAGGAACGCGATGGCTTGCGTCAGAAGTTGCTGGTGGACGCAAAGATGGAAGAAGACTATGATAATTATAAAGATAAGATGGAGGACATAGACGAACTGATAAATAATACGGAAGAGCCTCCTTCCAAGGTTGAGGAGAACCGTATGTTGATGTTGCCAACCGAGGCTCACAGGCAAAAGCTGATTCGTCAATACCGTTCCCTGAATGCGCTTGCCCATGACCAGGGGGCTACCCAGGCAGAAAGGGAGCGTGCCTTGTGCATTATGGAGAAATTCAAGAAGGAACTCTATGAGAACTCTTTCCTGATAAAGATTGAGAAGCAGATTGATTACCTGGAAGTACAGAAACGCAGGTTGAGAGTAAAGGAATTGTCCTTTAACTCCTACTATGAGTTTGCCTTGGAACGCATCCCGCAAATCACCTCGCAGGAGAAAATCAGTTTCGGCATCCGGGATTTCGCAGCCATCTTGAAGCAGTTCTACCGGGGTGGCGAGTTGGAAACCACGCTGAATTCCGATTTGAATGTAAACCTCTTTGATGAAAGGTTCATCGTCTTTGAAATTGATAAGATAAAGGATGATCCCGTGCTTTTCCCTATCGTGGTGCTGATAATCATGGACGTGTTCCTTCAGAAGATGCGTATCAAGAAGGGGCGCAAGGCATTGATAATCGAGGAAGCATGGAAGGCAATCGCTTCGCCTACGATGGCAGAATATATCAAGTACCTCTATAAAACGGTCAGGAAATTTCACGGCATAGCCGGAGTGGTCACTCAGGAGTTGAATGACGTGATAGATTCACCCATTGTAAAGGAAGCCATCATCAACAACTCGGATGTCAAGGTTTTATTAGACCAGACCAAGTTCAAGGACAGATACGATGAGATAGCCGCCATATTGGGACTGACCCAAATCCAGCGGCAGCAGATTTTTACCGTCAATTCCCTGAACAACCGTGAGAATCGCAACTACTTCAAGGAGGTTTGGATATGCCGGGGACAGAACTCGGATGTCTATGGTGTGGAGGAACCGCCCGAATGTTACTGGGCATACACCACCGAGCGGACTGAGAAGGAAGCCTTGAAGATTTACCTCTCCTACTATGGCAATATGCAGGAGGCAATCACAAGAATCGAGGCGGACAGGAAGCAAGCCGGGGGTGACAAGTATCTGGTATTCGCAAGAAAAGTCAATCAACAACAAAAAGTGATGTCGTTATGGTAAGATTTAGAATGATGCTTGTGGCACTCATAATAATGGTGGCCACTCCAAATTTATTCGCTGCTTGGAAGGTAGTCATAGACAAGAACTGCATCAAGGTGGTAAGCAGTAACCTTGCCTCTCAAAAACTGATTGAGGGTCAGCACAACCAGCGTTTGGACTCCATTGCCGAGAAGAAAAAGAAGGTGGAACTCTATACCGTGAGCATGGCTACCATCAAGGAACTCTACAAGGTGACAATGCAGAACGTGTCGGGCTTCGGTACGGAGAGCAAATATTACAAGGAGATTGGGCTATGCGCCTACGGCATCCTCAAAGATGTGCCGGAGCTTATAAAAACGGTAAGCAAGGCGAAGTTCTCCAACAAGTTGCTGTGCCTGAATGAATTGGGCAACCTTGTGACGGAAACCCAGCAGTTGGTGGGCAACTTCGTGAATATCGTGAACAATGCCACGGTACAGAATCCCCTCAAAGGACAAGGTACGGCTGAGAAGAAAAGTGACGGCTACAACATGCTTGACCGTTATGAACGGTTATCACTTGCCAATTCTATCTATTCCGGTCTTTTGGAGATACGCTACAAAGTGGAAGGCATGATACTGATGGCTCAGTACGCCACCGCCAATGATCTTTTCTTTGCCATAGACCCGGAGGGTTGGGCAAATGTGGTGACGATGAAGAATAATGTCGGTGGGCTTATCAATGACTGGAACAGGTTGGTAGCGTCTAACTATTGAGTAGTATGTAACCTATAAGTTCAAGAAGTATGAAACACTATATAATAATAGGTGTAATGCTTGTAATGCTCCTTCCGGCAAAGTCTTTCGCCTTTGTCATCCCGAAAGACCTTCCGACCATCGAAGCCCTGATAGCCCTTCACAAAGCCGTGAAAAAGGATGAAGACCAGGCATTGAAACGGGTGGCTACCAGCTTCGGGGAACAGTCGCTTGTAGCCAAGGGAGCCATCAAGTTCAACGATGTGCGGACTACGCTTGATACCAAGTTGGGCAATGCCCATTCGTACCTTGTACTGGCAGGCGCCATATCAAGCACCGCCAACTCGCTCTATCAGTTAGTGAAAGAGTATAAGGACTTTACGAGCAATACCTTCAAGTATGTCTCTAATAAGCCTTTTGTGGGTTGGTACTATGCGGATGCCAATGTCGCCATATCAAGGGAGATAAGCCATTGCTACAAGCTCTATGCTTCCGTAGCAGCTTCGGGTATCAACCTGATGAAGGCTTCAATGGACGAGAAACTAAATCTGGTGATGACCCTCAAAACCTCCATCGACAGGGCGCGGTACATCATTGACAATGCCAATCTGTACTGTTTCTTGATAACGGATTGCGGTTGGAAGCCGGATTATATCTGGGAGATTTTGAACTCCAATGTCAAAGACGAGATAGCAAATAAAGTAATCAATAAATGGAATCAAGGATATGCAGGTTAGAAATATAACAAGGACATTGCTCTGCTTGGTAATGCTGACAATGCCATTCAGCTCTTTCGCCCAACGTCCGACCCGTGACAAGGAGAAAGAGAAACAATGGAAGTCTATGGAGAACGGGCCTTGGAACTTCGCTCCCGACTGGTACTATTACTTCCTGCACAACAAGTATTCCGGTGCGGAAATGTACTGGAAGTGGGCAGGCTTCAACTCCGGTTTCCGTGTCCGATTCAAGGAAAAGGACTCCAATGTCAAGCGTATCATGCCTACCCGTGTGACGGCAGAAGAGACCCAACGGCAGAAAGTGAAGAAGGTGGAAACGGAGCGCAAGCACATCGAGGAACTATACAAGGAAGAGCTGGTTCGTGAGGCTGACAGGTCGGTTGATTTGACCTACGCCTCCTACAAGGACGAGTTTGACCGGATGCAGGACAGCATTACGGACGGGCTGCTCTACTGCATGAAGAAGAGTGACGGCAAACTCAAATACCAGGTGGACGAGTTGAGCCGGCAGAATGAAATCCTTTGTTCCGGCATCGCCTATATCCATAAGACAGGTGTCGGCTACGGACTGGAGAATGCCAAACGGCAACAAGCCTACGAGGAAGCCAAAACGAAGATGCAGGAACTGGTCAACCAGACCGCCCATCTGTGTGCGGTGGCAGCAACGCATTATTAAACTGTAAAATAAGAATAACAATGAATGTATTATCAATTTTCCTGACCATAGGCTTGCCAGCCATTGACGAGAGTCTGGATAAGCTGCTGGTCGCAATGGAAACCTTCCCGAATGTGGCGGTGTTGGGTGATGCGGTCGGACTGGCACGTATCATCGGACTGTTACTTGCCCTCTGTGTCGGCTCTTACGAGTGTTGGATGATGATACTCGGACGGCGAGGAATGGATGTGATGAAACTGCTCCGTATCGTGGGTATCTCCATCTGTATATCTTCCTCGTCATGGATCTGCTCCGCATTACAAGTACCGGGCAAGGGATTGGAGTCAGCCACCAAAGCGATGGCAAACTCCAAAAACAAGGAGGTGGCTGCTTTCGAGCTAAAGGTAGCACAAAAGCAGAGTGAGTATCTGGACCGGCTGAGAGCCGTTCAGGATTCCATTGCGACCGCCAAACAGGTGGCTGCCATCGGGGAAGATGCCGCTTGGTGGGACAAGCTCATCTACAATGTGGAGAATTTGGGCAGCACCATCAACAACTATGCCCAACGTGCGGCTGTAGCTGCTGAGACCAAAGTCAGCGAGTGGATTAACGATGTCATACGCTTTATCGGTGAACTGATATTCCAGATGTCCTACTACGGCATACTGGTGGCGCAACGGATATTCATCGCCATTATGATGATATTCTGCCCGATAATGTTCGCATTATCATTGGCCCCGCCTTGGAGTTCGGCATGGAGTCAATGGATGTCAAAATTCCTTTCCCTCTCGTTATGGGGCTTCGTCACCTATATGTGCCTATACTACATTGACTTCATCTTGCTCTATAACTTGCAGCAGGACATGGTAGCCTACAACCACCTCCTGCATGGCTCAGTCAATTCGTGGGAACAAATTGGCGCGTTGGGATTGCAAGGGATAGGCTCCAACTGTATGTATGCGATGGGTATGCTGGTGGGTGCCTACATCATCCGCTTCGTTCCCGAAGTGGCTTCTTGGCTGATACCCGGTGGTGTAAGTTCGAGTGCGGCTTCCGCAGCAGGTTCTACTGTTACAGGTATGGCTGCTACGGCAGGTTCTATCGCCGGAGGTGCTGTAGGTGCTACGGCTGGTGCGGCAGGTTCAGTCATCAAATCCAAGTGAATATAATCTTAAAACAAAACGATATGCTTATAGAATCATTAGCACAGAAGACAAAGCTTGCCATGATGACGGTACTTGCAACCATCGGAGGTTGCGCCGTCATCTGCGGTTTCACAGTCTGGTGCTGCATCTCTTTGGTCACAAAGGAACGGCAGCAGATATATGTATTGGACGGTGACATTCCTTTCCTTGCGGAACGGGCCAATCTGGAAGCGAACTTCACGATGGAGGCAAGGGCGCACATCCAGCTCTTTCATCAATACTTCTTCAACCTTCCACCCGACAACGACTATATCAAGTGGACGGTCGGCAAGGCGATGTATATGGCGGACGGTACAGCCTTGAAGCAGAAACAGGCGATGGACGAGAACGGGTTTTATTCCGACATCATATCGTCATCGGCGGTCTGCACCATCATGTGCGACTCCATCCAGTTTGACGAGCATGAACGGAAGTTCACCTACTACGGTACGCAGCTTATCAAGCGGCGCACCCGTGACTTGAAACGGACAATGGTAACGACCGGGTATGTGGAGAATGTACCGAGAACAAGGAACAATCCCCACGGACTGATGATTACCAACTGGCGCACCATCGAGAACAAGGATTTGGATTATTAACGAATAGCACTGCAATAAGACAACAATGAAATCACTCAGAAAGACATTGCATGAAAGCCGACTGAAAACCCACCAACAGGTTCGGTCATGGCTGCAACCTAAGATGGGGGCAATCGGTACGAAGTATCGTCTGGCGGCAAGAATACGTCTGGCTAACGCATGGGCAGCCAAACATCCGAAGCGGACATTCACTTATGTAACCGGGACATTGGCTTTTGTTTTGATGGGCAACATTTGGATTAGTGGCGCAAAACAAGACCAGTCAAATGAATTGGAAGAATTAAATGAGTCCAATATCAGTATGGTTTCCAACATGGAACCGCTTTTCACAGGCTTCCATACCATACAGGCAAACAAGGACATCCAACGCAACACGCTGATGGATTTGGTAGCCCAAGGGCAGGAACTCCGTGAGGAACTGGATTCCATGATTGCTGTCCCGCACAAGTCAAGGATGGATTCCACCCGTATCATCCAACGATACCGTCAGCTTGAAAACATTGTCAAATCCCTTAATAATAACGAGAGCAAATGATTAAAATCAATTTCAAACAACCCAAGTATATCTTTCCGCTGGTGGTGTTCGTGCCGCTGTGTGCCTTGATATATTTCGTGATGCAGACCTTCAAAGGTTCGGGTGATACCGGACAGTCGGTAGCCACTGACCGCATCAACATGGAGCTTCCCGAAGCTCAGGCGGAGGAAGCCGGAGATAAGATGTATGAAATGTCAAGACGCTTCGGTGACGAGGATGCCTTTACCGCCGTCGGTGCCATTGGTGAAGAGAAGAATGAGACCGAGGAACTGGAACATGGTTACACCGAGGAAGAACTGAATATGCTTGATGCAGCCGAGGCGGAACGCATCCGCCAGCAGAAAGAACTGGAGGAACTGGAGCGTTCCCTTGCGGAATCCCGAAAGCATATCAACGAATATGCCTATGGCGATAATCCAACCAACGGCTATACTTCTAAGGAGGAGTTTGCCCAAGATTTGGAGGAAATCCAACGCAGGAGCTATGAACGGCAGAAAGCAATCGAAAGCGGATTGGGTATCACCAACCCAGAGCAAGAGGAAGCTTTGCAAAGGCAACGTGCGGATTCAATAGCTAAGGTTAGACAGGAAGAGAAAGAGCGCAACCGCCCCAAGCTGGTTATCAAGTCTTCCGATACCAATGCGGACAAATTCCATACGGTAGCTTCTTCGGACGATGTGGTGGATGCCAAACTAATCCGTGCGATGATTGACCAGACCACCAAGGCACGTGAAGGAACAAGACTGCGCTTTAAGCTGCTCGATGATGTAACAGTGAGCGGCATCAACTTGAAGAAAGGCACTTACCTCTATGGTACGGTGACAGGTTTCGGGCAGCAGCGTGTACGTGCGGCCATTACCAGCATCCTGATTGGGGACAAGTTCGTGAAGGTCAATCTGTCCGTCTTTGACAATGACGGCATGGAAGGCTTCTATGTCCCCGAATCACAGTTCCGTGACTTCGTAAAAGATGCCGGCTCCAATGCGGTACAGCAGAATATCAGTTTTGAATCGGGAAGTGGGTATGAGACCGGCATATCGGCTGAAGCCATTGCCTTGCAGACCTTACAGAATATGTATAACTCGGCATCGTCGGCCATATCCTCCAATATCCGAAAGAACAAGGCGAAAATCAAGTACAATACCATTGTCTATTTGATAAATTCGGATGAAGCAAGATAAATAATAACAGAACTTTTTTCAGTAATACATTAAAATTTCTCAGTATGAAATCCAAGATTATTCTTTTCATTCTCAGTGTTCTTTGTTTCGTAGGCAACGTATCAGCCAACGAAAGGATCTATGTCAATAGCGGAGTAACCACCCACATCGTCATGCCGGAGAACATCAAGTTGGTGGATATATCCACTCCCAAGATTATCGGCAACCAGTGTGCCGACAACATTGTGCGCATCAAGCCTTTTCAAGAGAGCGATTCTATTTCTGTATGCAGTTATAAGGAAGATGAACTGTTAGGAACGCTTACCTTGATTGGTGAGCGACACATTGCCCAATATGACATTGTTTATACAGAGTGCGCGGCTAATGCGGCATCCATCTTCCAAGTTCCATACAGCGATACGCAATCCTATATCAACCCGGAGGTGTCTATGCCCATGTCAGAAATGGCCCGCTATGCGTGGGCAGTTTACGGCAGTGACCGCAAGTTCAATCAAGTGGTGTCAAAGGCGCATGGCATAAAAGCGGTGGTCAATAACATCTATGCCATCGGGGACTACTTCTTCATTGATTACTCGCTGCTGAACAAGACGAAGATACCTTACGACATTGAGGAACTGCGTGTGAAGCTGACTGACAAAAAGCAGAGCAAGGCTACCAACTCACAGACCATCGAACTGACTCCGGTATTCTCGCTTAACTATGCCAAGAAGTTCCAGAAGAACTATCGCAATGTGTTGGTGCTCCCCAAGCTGACATTCCCGGACGAGAAAGTGCTGCGACTGGAGATTTCAGAGAACCAAATCAGCGGCCGCGTCATCGTGCTGACCATCGAATACGAGGACATCCTCAATGCCGACGGCTTTGACTCGGACATCTTGAAGAACAGTGATTATTATCCTTACCATTACATCAAATACTCTGTCGAACAATGAAAAAGCTATTATTCCTTTTAGTATGTGCGGTTATGACTATAGGCGCATCCGCACAAGATGCCAAGCTCTCAATAAATGCAGGCTTTCAGTTCCCCTCTACGTTTAACGCTACGGTCGGCTATGAACATCCGCTATCCTACGGCAATGCTGTGGAGTTGTATGGCGAGGTGGGCAACCATTGGAGGAAAGATGACTTTTGGAAAGGTTACTTCTGGGATGGTGGTATTGTTTACAAACAACGGCTTGCCCGATATAAGAACGGTATGCTTCGCTTCCGTTTCGGCCCACAATTTGGTGCGGTGGAAAGGAAATTCTTTCTCGGATTGGAAGTGGGCTTTGAATACAGTTACGTTTTCAGAAACGGCTGTGAGTTTGTGATAACCCAGAAGAATAACGTGAACTTCCTGCATGGTGATACATTCAGAAATGGTCTATTGCTTGGAATGAAGATTCCATTCTAAAGGAATGGCTATGTAAGATTCATTTTGTAGAAATCAATATAAAGGACTATGGCATTTGAAGAAACAAGGGAACAGCAGCAGATGTATAACTACTTCCGTAGCTGCATCTACATCTTTCTCATCATTGAGATTATTATGAACCTGCCCATTGCGGCAGATAACCGTATTACGCAGTTTATTCTTGACCTGTTAGGCAGATTCCCCGTGTTCACGTCCGTTTCGGGTTGTAAGATGGTGGAACTGGTCTGCATCTGTGTGGTCTGCATCGGTACAAAGGCGAAGAAAGCATTGAAGTTCAATGTCAAGACAATGGTCATTTATCCTGTATTAGCCGGTCTGACCCTTGTCGGACTTTGCTTCCTCTTTCACAAGATGGACTTCGGAATGAGTTGGATGGGATTTCCAGCCAACCGTATTCTTTATGCCGTATGTTCCGTAGTGGGCACCATGTTGGTACATCAAGGATTGGACGGCATTGCCAAGTATTACAACTATAAGGTTGGTGATGACCGTTTCAATTTCGAGAACGAGTCCTTCCAACAGTCTGAGGTACTTGCCAATAACGACTATTCGGTAAACATACCGATGATTTATTATTGGAAACGGAAGATGCACAAGGGATGGATCAATATCATCAACCCGTTCCGTGGCACGATTGTTCTCGGAACACCGGGTTCGGGTAAGTCCTTCGGTATCATTGACCCGTTCATACGGCAACATGCCGCCAAAGGTTTTGCCATGATGGTGTACGATTTCAAATACCCCACATTGGCGAAAACGCTATTCTATCAGTTCTGTAAGAATCGGAAAGCCGGAAGGCTTCCTGCTAACTGTGGGTTCCGTACCATCAACTTCACGGATGTGGAATACTCTGACCGCATCAATCCGATACAACGGAAGTATATCCCTGACTTGGCGGCAGCTTCGGAAACGGCTGCTACCTTACTTGCTTCCTTAAACAAGGGAGGTGGAGAAAAGAAAGGCGGTTCGGAAGCGTTCTTCACCAATTCGGCAGAGAACTTCTTGGCGGCTATCATTTATTTCTTCGTAAACTTCCACCCTGTCGGGTTCAGAAACGGAAAGAAACTGAAACGCTATATTTTACTGGAGGGAAAGAAATTGGAGATTGTCATTCGGAATTGGGATGACTTCAATGCCATAGACGAGAAGGGAAATGTGGTGCTGGACTTCGTGGATGAGAACGGCAATGATGTATCTACCGATGAAGATAGGATGTTTGTGGACTTGAACGGGTTTTCTTATAAAGACCGGACAAGAACACTTAGAAAAATAGACCGCTGTTGGTATGAGGATGAGCACGGAAACGAGGTTGAGCCGGACACCATCACAGGTGAGTTCTCAGATATGCCGCACGTACTATCATTCTTAGGCAGGTCATACGACCAAGTGTTCAACATCCTGATGCAGGATGATAAGATTGCATCCTTGATGGCTCCGTTCAAGAGTGCTTTCGAGAACAAGGCGAATGACCAGTTGGAAGGTATGGTGGGTACGCTTCGTGTCAATGCCGCAAGATTGGTATCTCCCGAAGCCTATTGGGTCTTTACAGGTGATGATTTTGACTTGAAGATTTCAGACAAGGAGCATCCGAGTTATTTGGTCATCGCCAATGACCCGGAAAAGGAACAGGTAATCGGTTCGCTGAACGCTTTGGTGCTGAACCGACTGATTACACGTGTGAACTCCAAGGGGAACATCCCGGTAAGTATCATCGTGGACGAGCTGCCCACCCTGTACTTCCACAAGATAGACCGGTTGATTGGTACGGCTCGCTCCAACAAGGTTGCCGTTACTCTCGGCTTTCAGGAACTTCCCCAGTTGGAAGCGGATTATGGTAAGGTGGGTATGCAGAAGATTATCACTACTTGCGGTAACATTTTCATGGGTGCGGCACGTAACAAGGAAACCTTGGAGTGGGCACAGAATGATGTGTTCGGTAAGGCGAAGCAGACCTCACGCTCTATCTCCATCAATGACCAAAAGGTATCTACCACAATCTCGGAGAAGATGGACTACCTCGTTCCGGCAGCCAAGATAGCAGACATGGCAACCGGTTGGCTGGCAGGTCAGGCGGCGCGTGACTTTACCGCTACCGATGACAAGATGTTGGACAACTTCGACATCGAGCAGTCGGAGGAGTTCAAGACCACGAAGTATTTCTGCAAGACCCACTTCAATATGAAGAAGATTAAGGAGGAGGAAGAGCACTATGTGGCTCTCCCAAAAATCTATGAGTTCAAGAATGACCGTGAGAAGGAGATTATGCTGAACCGCAACTTCAAGCGTGTCAATCAGGAGGTGGAGGATATGGTCAAGGAACTGCTTGGAATGAGTTGATTATGGAAGGACTTGCGAAAATACCCACCTTTAGCGGTAGCACGTTGAAGATTATCGCTATCGTCTCAATGGTGATAGACCATTGTGCCTACTTCCTGATGGATAACGGTACACTACTTTACGATGCCATGCGCTGTGTAGGTCGTATCGCTTTCCCGGTGTTTGCATTCTTGATTGCGGAAGGATTCGCTTATACGCATAACAAGAAAAGATACTTTACACAGCTATTGGGATTTGCCATTGTGAGTGAAGTTCCTTGGTATCTGCTAAATGGTGCGGACGGTACGCACAACGTGATGTTCGCATTGGCTTTGGGTGTGATAGCTCTGGCGATACTGGAGAAACTAAAAGAGAATAGCATCCTTTGTGGGATTGCTATTCTCTCCATTGCTTGCTTCGTTACTTGGTCAGGAACAGATTACGAGTGGCGAGGGATATTGATGATTGTTGTTTTCAATTTGTTACGGAATCAGAATACCAATCTTCCTTTTCCCTATGGTTGGATAATGCAGATACTTTGTGCTTTTCCTTTGATGATACACTATGGCAGCATCGGTGCTTTGCTGGCTTGCGCAGTCCTATTCTTATATGATGGCACAAGAGGATTTATCAAGGGTAATGCTGCCAAGTATGGTTTTTATGCTTTCTATCCGGTACATTTGCTACTAATATGGTACGTTATAACATTTTCAGCACACTGATAACTGCCGGAATATAATCAGGAGCTTCCGCATACCCAATCTTTTTCAACCAAAGCAGATAGTTCCCATCTTCTCGTTTGTACTTGTACTGCACCTTGGTATAGTAGGCGCGGACACTTTCCGACCAATGCTCAAACTCATAATACTTTCCAGTGTGTGGATTAGTCAGCCCAAAGAGGTTATGTCTATCCCTGCACAGCGGAGAGGTAAACCATCCTGTTTCCAGAATGGCTTGTGCCAATACCACTTTCGGATATAGGATACCGTTCCGTTTGATTTCAGTGTAGAGGTTAGGTATCGTCAAATCAGGAAGATGACTGTTTGGTTTAACTCGTTTGAATTTTTGGGACGTCCAGCCGTCCACTTTTTGGGCATACTGAATCAAGGATGTGCTATCCGTTGATAAAGAAACGGTAGTGTATTTTGTTCTCTCTATACTCTTCGATATAACTGTATCTTTCTTATTATCAATAGCCTTTTCTTTTCTATTTATCTGAATTGGCTTGACTTCTGTCTCTTTTGTTATCGTATAGAACTGTGCCGATGCCATGCCCGGCACCAGCATCAAGAACATCGCTGTCAGAATAGTGTTGCGCATTTCTTTTCTGGAATTTGATGTGGATAATTTTGTGACATCCAAGCGGTAACGACACCGCAAAATTAACAGTTCAACATCATTCAAATGGAATTACACAACAGAAATTTATCCGAAATGCTGCCTTACGAGAAGTTGGCGGTATTGGGCATCGACCGCGAGAAAGCGGATTTGTTGCCCAAAGAGGTAAAGGAGCGACTGGTGTCCGGCGAGGTTACTCCGCTGATGCAGGTCTCTATCAATGCCCGTAATGGCGACACTATCACCTTGCCTGTGAAGTTGCAGCTTACCGCTGACAAGAACGGCAATCCGGCTCTTATCGCTTATCCGGTCAGAGCGGAGCTTGAAGTGGAGCGTAACAAGGTTCTACGCTTGACCGAACAGGAAACCGCACGGTTACGGAATGGCGAGGTGCTTCAAAAAGCCGTAGAGGTAAACGGTGAGAAAACAAAACAGTATCTCCAATTAGACCCTGAGACCAAATTGGTCATCCATCGCAAGGTAACGGACATCCAACTGGAGCAGAAACTCAAAGATATGGAGAGGGTCAATGACATCGAGTTGGGCACTCAGCAGAAGCAACAGGTACGTGAGGGTAAGCCTATCGAACTTAATGTTGGCGGAGAGAAGGTCTCCGTGGGTGTGGACTTGAAAGAGTCACAAGGCTTCAAGGTCATTCAAGGAGATATGAAAGAGTGGGAACGCCAGCAGAAGCTCCGATATGACGAACAGCATCCTGAATACCTGGGTCTGGTCATGACGGACAAGAACCGTTGGGAATACCAGAAAGTCGTTGATGCCCAGTCCAAGGAACGTGCCATTCTCCTTAAATCCTCCCGTGAAGAGAAGGTAAATAACGGACTTAAACGCTAAGGCTTATGGCAAAGAAAATAAATCAAGAAGATGACACCAAGTTCCTGAAGGAGTTTGAGAAATTGAAGGCTAAGCATCCCGATGCGATGCTCCTCTTTAGGGAGGGTGACTTCTATAAACTCTATAAGGAGGATGCGGTTAAAGCTGCTTTGATTCTTGGTATCGCTACAGCGGACAAAGTGACTTCAACTATTGAAGGAAAGATAAAAACCGCCGAGTTTCCAAAACACGCATTGGATACTTATCTGCCCAAACTCATCCGTGCAAAGGAAAGGGTCGCCATCTGTGATAAACTTGAAGTCATCGAGCAAGTACGAAAGAATGAGGAACCAACCCTATCAAACAATACCGATATGGCAAAGAAGAAAAAAGAAAAGGCTGTGCAGGAAGAGCCTGCCAAGACTGTGAAGAACGCAGCCGTGGAGAAACCTGCCAAGGAGAAGAAGGCGGAAGCCAAGAGTGAACAGAAAACCGAAACGAAACAGGAGCGTAAACCACGCGAGCCTCAGATGGTGACTGCAGCCGGAGAGAAAGTAACCCACGGTCATGCTTACCAAAGCAAAGCCAATCCCGAAGAGTGGTACTTTACCGCCAAGATGGACGGTGTGCAGTTGAAGCCGCAACGGATGGACGCTGCCGATCTTGCCGCTTATCAGAAGAAGGAAATGACGGTGCCTCAGTTGATGGAACGCTATTATCCCACCAAGCTGATGCCCAAGGTCTCGGAGGAAGCCTTCAAGATGCCCAAGTCCATAGCCGGGCCGGAAGGTAATATCTCCGTGGAGAAGTTCAATGTCTATAAGGAGAAGGACGAACAACGTGCCGACTATGGCAAGTATAAGTTCTATGCGCAGATTGGAGATTCCAAGATGTCAGCTGTGGCTTCCCGTCAAGATTTGAACGCTTACTTTGACCGGGTAATGACACCTGCTCAACTTGTAGAGAAGAACTTTGGAGAACGCTTACACTTGAAATCTGCTTACGAGAAATACCAGCTTCCCGAAGGCATTGACCCGAAAGGTGTGCGAGTGGCGAAAGACCGGGGTGACAACAAGTGGAAGGTATCTGTGGATATGGGCGACAAGGGTCGCACCACCAAGCATGAGATTTCATTTGATGACGGCTACTCTCTCTTCAAGGCGAAGACCGCCACCCGGGAGCAGATTGCAGCGAAGTATCTCAATACGGAAATCAGCGGAATGCTTGCTGCAAAGTCTGTGAAGGTTGAGAAATCTACATCTATGAAAGTGTAACAAAATCAAAGAATAATCAAACGATAAAATAAAAACATTATATGGCAACAAAAATGAATCACGAGGAGTTGGTGGAACTCCTTCAGGAGGGCAAAATCGGTTATCTCCGTTTTGTCATGGAGGGTGAGAACGAACAGGATTACTTGGAGTGGTGCCGTACCCACGGTACAGACCCCTCGGATGAATCCGCAGAGTTTTATATCGAGCAGACGGACATCGAGCAGATGGACCGTCAGGAAATGGACGACGAGGACTATGGCATCTGGAACTAGTTACAACCCGTCAGCTTCAGGCAATGCGGGTCAGGTCGCTCTGGATAAGTTCGCGGCGATGATGATTGACCGTATGGAGCAGATGAAAGCCTCCGACTGGAAGAAAGGCTGGATTGGCGGTGCATCGGGGTATGCCGGCTTGCCGCAAAACGTGGGTGGCAGGAACTATTCCGGTTCCAACTCGCTATTCTTGCAACTACATACGGCAGCGAATGGTTATGACCTCCCTGTTTATCTGACCTTCAAACAGGCACATAACCTTAAAGCCCACGTGCTGAAAGGTGAAAAGGCATTTCCGGTAGTCTATTGGGATATGCTGGTAAAGGACAAGAACGGACAGAAAATCAGCTCGGATGAATACCGTGCCATGAGTCGTGAAGAGCGGAAAGATTTGGAGGCGATTCCTTTTATCAAGGCATTTCCAGTCTATAATATCGCTCAAACCAATCTGGCAGAGGTACAGCCGGAGCATATGCAAAAACTGTTGGAAAAGTTCAAAGTTCCCGAGCTTCGAGATACCGAAGGAATGTATGCCCATGCCGCATTAGACCGTATGGTACAGACCCAGGGATGGCTCTGTCCGATACAGGCGGACAAGCGTGTGGATGGGGCTTTCTATTCTCCTTTAGCAGACCGAATTGTAGTTCCCATGAAGTTGCAGTTCAATATCGGCAAAACTCCGGAGGATGTCTATCGTGGCGGTATGGAGTATTATTCCACCATGCTCCACGAAATGACGCACTCGACCATGACGGCTGAACGACTGAACCGAGAAATGGGCGGCAAGTTCGGAGACCCCAAGTATGCGAAGGAGGAACTGGTAGCGGAATTGACGGCTGCCATGATCAGCCACTCGATGGGATTTGATTCCAAGATAACGGACAACTCCGCAGCCTATTTGGACTCTTGGATTGGTGTCCTGAAGAAGGAACCGAAGTTCATCGTTTCCATTATGGCAGACGTGAACAAGGCTTCTGATTTGATACTTGACCATGTGGACAAGCAGCGGTTGGCTTTGGGCGAACAGCCTTACCTTGCCAAGAATGACCCATTCGCTCCTTTGAGTGCTGATGAAGAAGTTCCTTTCAAAAATGCCGCCATCATCAAAACCCGTTCCGGTGATTATGCTATCCGTGCCTCTTACGATGGGGTGGAACTGGGCTTGAAGAAAGTCACCAAAGACACGGCCAAGACCTTCTTCCAGCTTACCGACCAGAAGGACAAGACTGCATTCCTGAATATGACGGCACGCAAGAGTTATGAGCCGGAGTTAGCTGTGATGCGAAGAAATCAGAAAGTAAGTTCCGGGATTAGCTTATAAGGAGGGTTGATGATGAGTGATTACAAAGTAAACTTCAAGGATATGAAATCCCGTGTTGGCGTGGATGATATTGCTTATGCGTTGGGGTATCGTTTGGACCGGAAAGCTGGTGTCGGCAAGTATATCGAGTTAGTGCTTGGCGAGGGTAACGACAGACGTGACACTCTAATCGTCAGCCATCCGCATAACAAGGCGGCTCAGACCTTCTTCCGCAGGGATGGCTCCAAGGGGGATGTGGTCACTCTCATCCGTGAGAATCTGAATTCATTCCTGGTATCGGGCAAGGACGATTGGCAGAAGATTGCCAAGGTGATGGCACGCTTCGCCAATATGCCCGAACCCGAATACTGGGAAGACCGTGAATATATCAAGTCCATCAAGCATGATGCTGTCTTTGATGAATCGAGGTATGAGGTCAAACCGATTGACACCAACAAGATTCCGGGATTATTCTCCCAAAGGGGTATTTCGGATAATACAGTGAAAGAGCTTTCATCTTTTATTTCCCTTGTCAGGGATAAGCAGAACGGAAAGTTTGAAGGATATAATATCGGTTTCCCTTATACCAACGAACATAGCGATGAAGCCAACGGCTATGAGATTCGTGGTTATGGTGGTTATAAATCCAAGGCGGCAGGTACGGACTCTTCTTCTTCGGCTTGGGTGGCAGACCTAAGCGGCGGTAATCGGGAAGCTGTCCGAAGCGTGTTCTTCTGTGAGTCGGCTTTTGATGCGATGGCTTTCTACCAGATAAACAAGGTACAATTAGGTACGGATGTGGCTCTGGTATCATTGGGTGGCACTTTCTCCAACAAGCAGATAACGGGGACAATGGCTCGTTTCCCTAATGCGAGGGCTTTTGACTGTTTCGATAATGATTTAGCCGGACGTATCTATGGATTGCGTATGATGGCAATCTTAGAGGATATTCCGATGAAAATCTGTCGTACAGACAATAAGCTGCGAGTTGAAGCCAAAGGAAAATCCTTTGAGTTGAACACGGGACGCTCTTTAACGGCACAAGTCAGAGAAAAGCTATCCATCCGTTACAAGATGGGGCAATGGCTACCACCCAAGGCTTTCAAGGATTGGAACGACTGTCTAATGAACAAACCGATGGCACCGATGCTCTCTCCGCATAAGGAGGAACGTGAACATAACTTGACTGGACGCAGAAACGCGGGTCTTAAAATGTGAAGTATATGCAAAGAATAAAATCAAAAGTAGCGGCATTGGCCATTCTATCAGCTTTCCTGATGAACGGCTTGCCTTCTTTCGCTCAACAGACGGATCCGGCTTTGACGGGTGCGGTGATTGCCCAAACTGTGGAACTGAAGAATATCCACAAGCAACGTAAGAATAGACAGGAACAGATTATCGCTGCCGAGACAGCCGTGACCTTGGCCCTCGACCGTGTTCACTCGGTGGAGAACAAGATGCTGGAATATCTCTCCAATGCACAGGGTGCGATGCAGAACCTCTATCAGATTAAACGTGCAGGGGAATTGGTTACAACTGAGATTCCGAAGAACTGCGCATTGCTCACGAAGTCTGTGGGGCGTAATCTGAAAGGTACGGCTATTGCCGCCATCGTGTCGGATGAACTGACGGATGCGGCAACGCAGATGGCGGCCCTCTATCCGTTCATGAAGCAGTTGGTGACTTCGGGCAGTTACAATATACCCGATGGGGACGGGAAGAACGAGAAGCACAAGGTGAACTTGTTGAACTCTTCCGAAAGGTACTATATCGCCAATGAGGTGGTAACCCGACTGGAAGCCATCAATACGGACTTGTTTATCCTAGCATGGCAGGTTCGCACGCTATCCTGGAATGACCTCTGGTTCTCTCTTGACCCGGAAGGTTGGGCAAGTGTGATGTCCGGCAAGAATATCATTGATGGCATCGTGTCAGAATGGAATCAAGGCTACTTGCTTAAATGGTAATTAGAATAGAATTAGAATGCAATTAGAATAATCATCGAACAACGTATAATCAACATTCAAATAGTATGACAATGACAACAGAAAAGAAAATCATTGGTAGCTGCCCCTTTTGTGGTGGTAACGTAGTAAAAACCTGTAAGGGGTATCGCTGTGAGAACAATATGGGAGAACATCCCTCGTGTGTGTTGAACATCAATGCCATTCTTGGTAATCGCAAGATGGCTGACAATGAGATAGCGGAACTGCTTACTAATCGTTCCGTGCTACTGGACGGCTTCGCCAGCAAGGAAGGCAAAACCTTTCCTACCGTGCTTGAACTGGCAGATGACGGGAATATCAATATGCAGCCGGTTATCGGAAAGTGCCCTCATTGCGGTGGTGAAATCCGTGTGGGCAGCCGTGCCTTCAACTGTTCCAACTATGGCAATCAGGAAACTCCTTGTTCGTTTTCCATCTGGCGCAACATCGGCGGGCATCAGGTGACTTTGGCTGAAGCTAAGGAACTTTGCGAGAAAGGCATCACTTCTGCAGAACTGGAGATGTACCGTGAGGACGGTGCGGTGTACCGCAAGCGTTTAGGCGTCTCTCCTGACAAACTCCAAATCGTGAAGATATGAGACCGGGGACAAGATTAGCCATCATATTGGCTTCGATTATTCTGTTTTGGGGTGTCGTCGGGTATTTGGTATTCCGTGGCGATAATCCGAAAAAGCGTGCTGTCGAGGTGGCGGAACTGGCATTGAAGGCTTCGGTGGATAATCCGAAATCTGTCAGGATTATCGGTATCAGCCAGCCTGATTCTGTGTTTGGTAAGGAGTATATCACGATGGACGAGAAGATGTCTATCTCTATGGCGATGATGAAAATCAACGAGAAGGTGATGAAACTGACTGACGGGTTGGAGAACTTCAATCCTGATGACAAGGAGATTGCCGGACTGATGGAGCGTCAGATGGAGGCGATGTCGGTGCTTCGCTCCATAACTCCGCAGGCAAATGATAATATCACGAAATCATTTACCGGTTGGAAAGTCAAGATTGAGTATGAGGGCAAGGATTCAGACGGCAAGCCTTATCACTCTGAATACTGGTTCATATTGGATAAGGAGGCTCAATGTGTCACCAAGTCGTTTGAGATTCCTTTGATGTAATTCGTATTCTTCCATATTTCATATGTGTCGCCCCGGCATCCGGGAACTGTAAGGTTCAATGGTGTCGGGGATTTTTGTGCCTGTTATCCTCATTCGGTCATCCGCGCTCCCGGTTCCATTTTCCGATACAAAGTAACGGAGGGCGGTGCCGACAGCAAATGCCGTTTCCCTTGTCTGCACGGAAAGCGGACGGCAGCCTTCCGCAATTTGTGCCAAATTGGGTATTCCGTCCCTTTCCGCTTGCCACATTTGCCTTACGCCCCTTGTTCCCTCCGTGTGGGTGGCATCGTAAAAACAACCCCTGGAGCGAGAAGCCAAAAGGCTTCAAACAAAAGGGAAAAAATTAGAACGTATGGCTATCATACTTAAAGACAGAAAAGAAACGGTAAACCTCAGAGGGAATGTTTACGAATTGACCCTATTGTGGAACAGAGAGGACATCCGCAGATGTGCTTTCGGTATGGCTCCCGATTATGCCCATATCCGCAAGGACGGCAAGAACTTCGCTTGTATTACTTGCTACTCCAATGACACAGGCTTTTCGGTGGAGAGTTTCAATCGCTTGTTGGTCAAGCCGGAGTGGAAAGTGCTGTTCCGTAGTGAGGACATCAATACCATTCCGTTGAAGGAACTTTTGAAGAAGTTGCCGATATTGTAGTAAATGTATAATAACTTAAAACAGACATATATGAAAGGAACAGAGCAATTTAAGGAGATTATCAAGAACTATCTTGATAACAGGGCAAAGGAGGATGAACTCTTCCGTGCCAAATATAAAGCAACAGCACGTAGCATTGATGATATAGTAACTTATATTTTCAATGAGGTTCAACATTCAGGTTGTTGCGGTTTTTCCGATATGGAGGTGTTTTCTATGGCAGTTCACGCAGCAGAAGAGCCTACATTGATAATTGGTGAGCCGTTATCTTGTAATGTTGTCGTGAACCATCATATAGACCTGACCGAAGAGGAAAAGGCAGAACAGAGGGACATTGCCCTCAAACGCTACCAAGAGGAGGAGCTTCGCAAGATACAAGTCAGAAACTCCCGACCTAAACCAAGCAAACCCAAAGTTCCCCAACAAGCTGAGTTATCACTATTTGATTTTTAAGCGTATGAAGCCAAGAAATAAGTTTGAGAAATTGGTGGCAGCTTCCAACAAGGAGCTGACCGCCATCGGCTCTAAAGCCGTGGAGTGGGCAGTAAGAAACGTGGTGAAGCATATTGCGTTCCGAACATCGGAACATAAATGCACGTGTGGCGATTGCGGAGAAAAGTTCGACTATAAGGGAAAAGGCAAGTCTGTCCGTTGCCTTCATTGCGGACACCGTTTGCACGTGACTGATACGTTGAGACGCAAGCACCAAGAGAAAAGCTATTTTTCTACCCTTGAAGTTATCGGTAGTTTACAAGTACAGAGAGTATTCCTGCTGACTGTCCTATACAGCAAAGGGAAACCGATGGATTTTTATTATGATGAGATATGCCGTCTGTGGCTCAATGCCAAAGGACAGACAGCGGTTACTTCAAGAAAGAAAGCCAGAGGCTATTACCAAGACAGCTTTAGTTTTACCAGTCCGATAGAATTGAGAAATATGTCGGAAGTTCATTTAGTCATATCCGATACCTACGCCTATCCTTATTATTCAGTCCTTCCCGAATTGAGACGGAACGGTATGAAAGGCAAATTGCCCGATTGCCATCCACTTAAACTGATGAAGGCTCTTTTGTCTGACCACCGCATGGAAACGATAATGAAAGCAAAGGACTACAGGGCGGTTGAGTATTTCGTCTATCACGCTTTAGACCTTAATAGTTGTTGGCAATCTTACAAGGTGGCTTCAAGGCATCATTACCGGATTGAGGATATGGGTACTTGGTGCGACACCATCCGCTTGCTTGATAAGTACGGTAAGGACATCCGCAATATCAAGTATATCTGTCCGCTAAACTTGAAAGCCGAGCACGACCATTGGTTGAAGAAATCCAATGTCGTAGAACAGAAACGCAGGGATATGGAGCGGATGGCAAAAGCCAAAGCGCACGAAGCTGAATTTTATAAGAACAAGTCTTGTTTCTTCGGCATTGTGATAAGTGATGATGATATTGAAATTTCCGTGTTGGATTCGTTGGAGGCTTACAGAGAGGAGGGCAACAAGATGAAGCATTGTGTCTTCCAATGTGAATACTATGCCAAGACTGACTCTGTTATTCTGTCGGCTCACGACCATTCGGGTAATCGCATTGAGACCGTTGAGTTCAGTTTGAGCCAAGGGAAAGTGGTTCAGAGCCGTGGGGTGTGCAATTCCAACACGGAATACCATGAGAGGATTATCAGGCTGGTAAATGAGAATGCCTACCGCTTCATGGAGGCAAGGAGGGAATCTGCATAAGTTCCTTGATTTTGTTCAGAACTCTGCCCTGCGCTGGGAAGCGTGGGGCGAGACTTGGAATACAAAGGACATGGCGTGAAAGGCTTTATATAAAGCAAAAAATGGTGTTTGCCATTGCTGACAAACACCATTTTTAAGATTGACTGAAAAGTCAGTTGAGATGAAATTTTTATCCTTAGTTTGTCCCACCGTTGTGCTTACGGTTAGAAGTGGTTACAACAACCGACACCGTTCCGTAATGTGTACCGCTCACGCTCTTGCCCTTTGCACTTACAGTTACGTTTTGCTTGCTTTGCGTACCGTTGATGGTCAGGATGGTACCGATAGGCAATGTCACGTTCAACGGGTAACTGCCGTTCACGGTAGAAACCGATGCTCCAAAACGCTGAGCCAACTTCTCAATCAGCAGGGCTGTCAGCACGGAAGTCGCTTTAGTCGTGATTTCCGTACCGGCTTTGTAGGTGTAATTGGCACTGCCTACTGCCATGTCTTTGGCGCCATACAGGTTGTCCCACTTGTCCTGCTCGAAAGAAATGGCCTCGCTTCCGTTGGATGCGGAGAAGGAAACACCGAGGAACAGGCCGTATGCCGTGAACTCTGTGGCTTCTATGATTACCTTCCCGTTCTCAATATGGCTTTCAACAGCGACCCACTGACCGTTTTTGTACTGCATGGCTTCTACGTTCTGTGCCACTTCGTCATCCACGTTGAATCCTAATTCCACAGGTTTTGCCAAAGAAACCTCGGCTTTATTACAAGACAGGCTGGCACCCAAGAGCAAAGTGGATTCGTCTGCACGTGTAGCGGCTCTTGTCTTTCCTTCCACAGCGTTGGCATCGTAAATGGGAGAGATAATCACTTTCACCTCTTCGCCTTCGGCTGTTTCGATGGCACCGGCAGGAACACTGGCTTCCACGTTTACGATGGCTTGGTCATTGTCTTTCAAGGCTTCTGTCTCCACATCGCCTTTAGTCTCTTCGGTTGCAGATACAGCCACTTCTTCCTTGACATCTGCGGCAAGGCTGGCGTTCCACACCAAATTTTGGCTTTCCTTGGAATCATCCACGGTGATTTCAGCCTCTTTCGCTTGTTTACCGTCTGCTTCCGCCTTGATGGTGTAAGTACCCGGCTTTACATCTGCAAACAGATACACGCCGTTTGCGTCACTTGTAGCCTTTTCCGTTCCCAACGTAACGGTCGCATTGGAAATGGCACTTCCGTTGATACTTGTTATGACACCAGTCAATGTATTCGGAGCTATCGCCACTTCCGGAGGAGTCACGTTGTCATAATTCGGGTCATCGTCACTACAATTAGTCACACTCATTGCCAAACCGGCAATCAGGAGCATCATGGCTCCTTTCTTCATAAAGTTGTACATAAAAATAAATGATTAAAAATTGTTTATATTGTCACGTTAAACTCACAATAGATTGATGCAGAAGCAGACACCTCCTGAAAAGTATTTCCCGTTCTGCAAGGAAGACTGTATCAGCAGATGCTTCCATAGTTTCCAGTCGAAGCCGACATTCACATCATCGCCTGTATATTCGGTTATCAGGCGCAGGTTCTTTTGGAAGGAAGGCTGATAGGTGATACCACCCACCGGACCGTTCCACTTGCTGTTATAACTCCGCTTCCAATGGCGGTACGCCAGATGGAAGCCGAGGCTGTGTCCTTTCAGGTCGAGGTGTTTGGTGGCGGCGAGGTAATAATTGCAAAAAATTTGGTTCTTACCTTTTTCTGATAGATCTTCTTTGTTGTTCCCATAGGTAATAGGATCATTTGTTCCGATAGCGATTGACGGCCACCATCGACTCTCTTTAATAGGTTGTATTTTAAGTGAGAAATAACGGTCTTTATAATAAAATCCGACATCCGTACATCCGTCTTTCCCTTCATTTTTTAATCCTTTCTGCAAAGTGCAGGTATAACCGATTTCAATCCATCTGAAAGGAGTAATGCTCAAATAATGGCTTATCGTATGATATTTCCCATTGAAATTGAATCGCATGTCGGGGGTGAATTCACGGTTTAAAAAATGTGCTCCGATACGAGCTACTCCCACTTCATCCATGTCGGCACTCGGCACATGAATTAACCCGCTCATTCCTGTATATTGCTGTGCACATACAGAAGAAAATCCCATCAAAAAGAAAAATAGGAAAAATACCTGTTGGAAATTCTTTTGTCTCTGTTTTTTATTCCTCATTTTTTCTTTCCTCCTCCTTTTACGGTAAAATCTTGTGTCATTCGGTTAACGCCCCATTGCAGGCGATTACGGTCAAAATGCCCTTCTCGCTCATTCTCTTCCGGGTCGGTGGTGTACATCTTAACAGCATACGGCAATCCTTGTATATCGTATGTCAGCCTGAAATTCGACGCAGGACGCACCATAACCTTATGTACTTTTCGTTTGTAAGGCGGAATCATCATCACCACTTTAAAACCTCCGGTTTCCTTCCATTGGTCACTATATTGGGCATACAGGCCTACCGTACAGTGCTTGAAGTGCCGCATGGCTTCGGCTGTCATGCCATAATCCTCATAGATATACCGTCCTCCATGCAACCGGAATTCCGTATTTACCTTATTTATATAGATATTCACGCCTGCTTGTCCGGTCACTCTTTCCATCTTGCTGCATTCCCAGTCCACAGCCATTGAGCAGAAGCCGGTCAGCCCTATCTGTGCATCCAGGGCTAACCAGCTATTCACGGGATACATCCATTGGGCATCTATGCCATAGCGTTCTCGTCCGAACAATCCTCCGCTTACTTTTAGGAACTGCCTACCCTTCCAATCCCATTCTTTCGAGAGCACAGCCATGTTCAGGCGGACTTTTTTATAATAATCGCCATAATCATTGTAAACAGGAATAATCGCCTGTCCTGCTAATTGCCATTGATTCCCTATATGCCACTTTACACCGGGAGCTAGATTCACCACAATCTCATACATCTTGTTGTAAAATATATCTCGGTAGTGAAATTCTGCTCCTGCAAAGATTTCTAATTTTGGCGTTAGTTGTGTTTGGGAAAATGCAGGGATTCCCATAAAATATATTAGACCCCAAAAGATTACTGTCCGAACAGTCTTTCTTTTTAAAGACGAACAAGATGTCATTTGCAAATAGTGTTTAAATATTCTATATATTGATTCGCGACTATTTCCCATGTGTAATTATTCTTGACATAATTGTAATTATATTCCAATGGGAGAACAATACCACATGGATTTTCCACGCTTTTTTCTATAGCATCTATCAAGTCCTCTTCGTTTTCCGGTCTTACCCACAAAGCCTTGTCTGCTTCAAGTACTTCTTTGTTTGCGTTTATATCAGAGGCGATTATCGGCAATGAATAGCTCATCGCTTCCAATAAAGATATAGAAAGTCCTTCTATGGTTGACGGAATACAAAAAGTGTAAGCATTGCGTAACAATGCTTCTTTTTCTTCTCCATATACAGCACCGGTAAACACCACATCGGTGCAACCATCAGCTAATTGATGCAGATAATTCACATATCCCATATCTGCATTGTTATTTCCTGCAATTACCAATTTTTTATCCTTATGCCGGCTTTTTACAAAAGCCTTTATAAGATAGTCAGGATTCTTGTCTTTTACCAGGCGTGCAAGGAATAAAAAATAGCCTTTGGAATACAGCGAGTATTTTTGCAGCAACAGTTGGTCATTACTGCTGTTTAGATTCGGCAGATTGATTGCAGTAGGAATAGTAACAGCTTGTTTGTTATATTGCTCCTTGAAATAGCGAGTCTGGTCGTTACTGCACATGATCAAATTCGGATTTATATGTGCCGTAACACGTTCCATGAATTTCAATATTTTTTGCTGCTTGGGTGAATACTTGCTTCTTTGCCATTCTAGCCCATGCCCTTGCATCAAGGTCCTTATTCCAAATAAGCGGGCGAGAGGGCTTGACAAGGAAGGTGGCCAGGCATTATAATGAATTACATCTACGCTTTTACCATGCCTAATTGTCTTTAAAGTAGCTTTCAATCCTAACCAAGGTTTGCAAATAAGGTTACTTTTGAATCCTTTTTGATGAATAACCTTAAAGCCGTTGATCCATTCCAAGCCGTTTCTTTCACTCTCGCAGAACACTATCGGTTCGTGCCCCATCTTGACAAGTTGTGTGGCCAAATTATACATATAAGATTCTATTCCTCCAAGAATATGTATGTCTCGCCCACCGATAAAAACAATTTTCATCTTAGTGTATCAGTTTCTGAATGATTGATTTCAAGCCGAACGGAAGTTTGCTAAATACAGAGTGTATGATTCGTTGCTTCTTATAATGCTTGCGATAAAATCTATCCACAGCCTCATACCCTTTCTCATGATATAAACCAAAAATAGTTTCCCGAAATTTCCCTTTTGGGCTGGGTCTGAGCAATTGGGCATTTCGTCTGCTGACTTTCTCATAAGAACTTTCGTCAAGCAGAAGTGCGCCTTTTAGTGAATGTAACACTTCTTGTCCTTTGGTACTATTTACAATAATGCACGAAATACCATTCTTTGCATTGTACTTCCCACTGCATAGCAATTCAGGATGCTCTTTTTGTATTCCCCAATAATCACCGAGAGTCAAATCACCGGGACGATTATTGCAGGCATATTTACACTGATAGCAACTTTCTCTGTAAATCTGTGAATCAAGGAACAAAGAATAGTAAGAGCTGATACCTGCCGGGATAATCCGGTTTTTCCCATTTTTGTAGTCCAATCGTGCAGAAAGCCCCCATCCTTTGGTCTTATCTCTGAACGCAAATCCTGAATATCCGGTTGGGGAAGGATATTGATACTTCAAATAGTCGTTTAATAACTGCTGATTGGGAACCCCATGACAGATGATGTCGATTATAAGCAGGTTGGCATACGGTTTGCGCAAATATCCTTTTAATCCGGCACACTGGCATGGTGTACCGGAAAATACCACTTGCCTTCCCTTTTCCAAGAATTGTCTGATTTCTCGAAAACATTTGTCTGTGTGACTTTGTACATATTTGGAACCTTGCAGTTTATATAAATCGCCAACCGAAGTAATTCCAATGTGTTCTACTGTAATCTTGTCACCATTTACAGATAATGTCGCACCATATACAACGCCCCCTTTGGTCAAATAGTAGGTGGCAATTGCTGCAAATACGCCTCCCGAAGCCGACTTCACTATTTGACTTTTATCGGTAGATGCAGCTACATACACTTTATGCGGCATATTTGTTTCTTGAATGTGTTGGAAAGCGCATACTTTGGAACAAAGTCCGCAATCAACACATTTGTTTGTGTCAATCTTCGGAAAACGGAAACCGTATTCGTCAGATACCATTGTAATGGCATTCTTTGCACAAACATTGGCACAAGTTTCACAGCCACAACAATTTGATTTTTCTTCAAATAGTGTCATTTTGTTGATTGGATTGAATCTCGCAAATAATTCAGACTTTCAAGCCGTTGCTTGTCAATAATACGGTCTATGGAAGCATAGTCTATCTCACTTCTTTGTTTTTCCAAATCAAAAATATAGTGGTTGTCTATTTCCCTGTCTTTTATTGAAAAATAAGAGAGGAGGTTGCCTACTTTGGCTATACGTCCCTTGTTCGTGAGATATACCTTGAATTGCCGGTGGTTAAGTATTGAAAAAATGACTCCGTGAAAAGTTCCTGTAAAAACGAATCGGGCATTCTTGAACATAGCCACCCATTCTTCCGGGGTCAAATTTACGGTACATTCATCATAATCCTTATCACTGTCGCCTGCGCCATAGACAGCTAAACCGTTCTTGTGTGCATAATCAAAAATCTGGGTCTTGATGTGTACAGGCAAGTGCTCGCAATAATAGAACAGGATATAATCCTTCTTTTTGACAGGAGAATCCACATTCACTTCCCAGTTTGCCAGCAATGTCGGGTCTAATACAATTTGGGGGTGCTTGCCCGTTACTTGGAAAACCAGATTTTCGGTTGTGTAATCTCTGACTGATATGGAATTGTACCTTTTTATTCCTTTTTTGGCAAAATCCGGTAAATTCTCTATTGAGGAGTTTCCTGCACTCGGTGCATACGAAATGAGATTCTTGCATGTCAATCCCTCACCAAACTTAACGGGTGATACGCTTTTGGAGTCGTTGTAATTCCATACTTCATCACTTCCCACAATGATAGTATCAAGACCAAGTTTATTGATTTGTTCGGCTGTGAAACACATTTTTGTAAGCGGCATGTGTTTTTTCCGTTCTGCATACAATGTAAACGGAAGCCGGAATACATTGTTCCAGTGTCTTACGTTGTTTCTGTTTTTATAGAACAAAAACCACCCCACATTATTGATGAACAAATGTTTTGGCTGAATAAAGTTGATAATATAAACCTCACTGTCCGGATAAAGTGCTTGAACGGTTTTTAATAATGAACAGGCTTGCCAGTAAGCACCGAAATTGACCACTGCATGATGGGTAATTATTCCTATCTTCATGTAAAATTCAGAATATAATGTGTGTGTAAAAGGAAAATGCAATTAGCATTGAGAATACGAAAGATAGAGTTCTTGCAACTTTTGGGCTTCCACTTCTATGTTGTACCGTTTCTCCGTAATCAAATCATATTGATTGATACGTTCTCTCTTCTTGTTTAAGATTTCATTTATAGACTTGGCCCAATAATGCGGTGATTCCTTCAACGAGATGAAGGATGTATTTGGATTCAATGAAATTTCACGAGTCACTTCAGTAGAGAACACACAAGGCAAATCTGCACACTGGGCTTCCACTCCAACAACAGGCAATCCTTCCCACAAGGATGGCATTAAGAAAAGGTCGAACGCCTGATACCATTCGTTGGCATTGGAAACGCTTCCTGTCAAAGTCACGTGGTCGGAAATGTGCCATGATTCTATTTGCCGTTTTATTTCATTCTCCCGTTCGCCTTCACCTACCAACACAAGATGCAATTTGGAATTGAGTTTCAAGGCTTCGGCAAAGACCTTTATCAGAAAAAAGTGGTTTTTTGGGGGGGAGAACCTGCCTATATGCCCTATAACTGTTCTATCTTGAAGATTATAAGATTCACGGAGTTTATTTCTGATTTCCGCATTGAAAATGAACTTCTTCACATCAATAGCATTGGGTATGAAGTGGAACCTGTTTTCCTGCATCACCTGTTTCCCCATATAATACTCTCCGGCTTTCAGGCTACAGACAAAATGTTCGTTCATATTGTATTTAAGCAAATGCTTGCATACATATTTGACGGGAAACTTCAAATCCACGATCATGCCGCAACCATGCGCATGATAAATGCGTGTGGGGATTCCCGCTTTTTTTGCAGCGTTGAGCGCATATACTCCCAAAGCTCCATTGTGGGCTTCCACTATTTTATATTCAGGATGCTCAGCAAACAACTTCTCCATATATTGACGGTACTTGAAGTATCTGGCAGGGTTAAATCCCGGTGTCCGAAAAATCCTTCCTCCCAAATCCCGTATCTCATCATCGTATGCTCCCTTGTTGTAGCTGTTGCATAGAAAATCGAACTGCACTTTACTACGGTCTATGTGCCGATAGTAGTTCATGAGCATAGTTTCTATGCCTCCTCTGCTCATGTAACTGACAGAATGTAATATCCTAATCATTGTTTTCTATCTTTTTGATGAATTTAGCAGGTACCCCCCCCCAGATTTCATACGAAGGGATGTTTTTGGTGACAACGCTACCTGCACCAACTATGCTTCCTTTTCCAATCGTTACGCTTTTGGAAATAACCGTATGTGCTCCCAAGAACACACCGTCTTCGATTTTAATATGACCCTTCTTCCAGTAAATGCCTTTCCGAGAAGTATCCAGATGATGAGTCAACAATACACATCCGGTAGTAACATGCACATAATTGCCAATTTCAATCTCTTCGGGATAGGCCGAATCCCATGTCACTCCGTTTCCTATATAAACGAAGTGTTTCCCGTCTTTGGGCACATTGAATTTGATACCGCTCAAGCGTAAAAAACGCCAACGCCATGTGCCGGACATAGGTAAGTTGGCTACTCTTTGCCAAAAATAGCCGGCCAACTTGCGAAACGATTTGAATCCGAGTTTCATAAATAAATATAATTGGGTTATTGCAAACCAAGGCTCTTTTCAAAAAGAAAAGAAGAATTTGTACACTTCCGCTGCGTCAACACCTTTTCCACCTGCAAAAGCTTTCATAGAGGAATATAGTGTATAGAAATAGGCCAAACATAACATCAGTATAAACAGCCATTGTTGACGCCTTTCTTTGTACAAATAATACAGACATACCGGTACAATAATAATCCTGAAGTCTCTGAAATAAGCGATTGGCCGCAGAAAGATATGTGATGTATTGGCAAATAGATTGAATAGGCATGAGCCTAAGAAAAAAGCACTAAAATATATATCGTATCGCTTCCCAAGTTGATATTTTTCTTGAAACTTTGGGTAGAGATACAATGCCATTAAATCCAGTACATACAATCCCACTCGGCTTGGTCCCCACGCTATGGCTTCATTGGTCTTATTTATAATGTTGGTCAATCGGGAGGCATAATCATCATATCCTACCCAAAAAATCACATCTTGCGCATAGTTTATCAAGTGTAGCCACGTAGGAGTTAACCCGATGAGAGTACAGGCAATTACTGCAAGCAGATTGTAACTTTTGTTTTTGAAATAAATCGATTTATCAAATATCCAATAAAAAGGCAATAATAATAGGGCTGACCTGTGAATCAAAGAACATAAAATAACACCTATGACATAAGACATTAATTTTCTTTCTGCGATAAATTCTACCAGAAAAATAAATGCACAGCCGGCAACACACTGCCTTAATCCATTTGTCCAACTTAAGAAAGTAGGGCCTAAAATGATGAAAGCCGCAATATAAGGAAGTAGATGCCTGTCGCGTCTTACTGCATAATAAACAAAGAATATCTGAACAGCAGCCCAAAATCCCATAAAAAAGGAATAATGAAACCCTTCAAATGTGAATAATTTTGCCAGTGCCGTAAATCCCCATTCATAGGATTCTCCTCGGCCATTTGGCCAATGTCCTGTATTTGCCATTGTTTCATACGCATGGATATATGATAGATTATCTACACCGACATTATATCTTACTCCACACAAGAAAGCAAAAAATAGTATAGAGGCTATCGTTTCATTAGTCCAGAACTTTAATTCTTTATTTTCTGCCAATAACTCGTATTCAGCTCTTGCTGAAAGATTTTTTGCTAATAGAAATAAAATTAGTGCTGAGAAACAATAAACAAATAAACTCAATATCATAATTCATTCCCTTCTAATATTGGAAATAATTTGTCAGACACTATTCGTTCCCAAGTAGAATCTGCAAGAGATTGCCGTATTAGGGTATCATTCAAGTTATTTTTGATTTTTAAGTATCGCTCCAATCCAAACGAAAAATCTTTTGCATTGTCCTTGATAAGCAAACCGTTATCACGTGTTATGAGTTCACGGTTTGAAGTTGTGGCAGTCGCTATACAGAATAGTCCGGACAAGATATATTCATACGTTTTAGTCGGTGGTTGGCAATCATAATAATCAGTCATTGGAACATAGGATATGCCAATATTGCATTTGTCAAAGAAAGGTTTCAATTCTGTATAAGGTATCTGCCCATGAAATGTTACAATACGCTCCAATCCCAGATTCTTTGCTAAGAGTTTGAGCCTTTCCAATTGTCCCGGTTCTCCTGTACCGACCATATCATACGAGATTTTTACAGTGGGGTTAGATTCGTGAAAGATTCTTACTCCTTCTATGGTGTCTTCCAAGTTTCTCCAACGGAATGTGCCTACATACAACAATTTTAGTTCATCATTATATGTCTTTTTTATCATTGATATGCTGTCCGCGCCTAAAGGCAGCAGATGGACATTTGGAATATCTATCTGTTTTATTACTCCTTTAGATATGGCAATGACTTCATCAAAGGCTTTTAAATCTTTTTGCAGCCGCTTGTTGTAGCTATTCCTGTGCCTTTTGTCCGGACTGACGGATAGAGTGCGTACATCCACCATCATTTTTTTCCATCGGAATATTTTTTTCAAGATGGAGCAATCTTGAAAATATTCAACAAGAATCACGCCATTACATATAGCTACATATATTAAAGCTGTAAGTATAAAGAGTAAAGCTCTTATTGTACGTGGCAATTTGAAATTTACCAAAAACACCTTGACACCCGGAATGGAAAATTTCGGCTCCCCGACATCTGCACTTACTACCGTAATATCATAAATGGGAGACAAATATTTACACCATTGATAGACATCTGTCAGATAACCGAACTGATGTTTATCTACTATTAGTAACTTTCTTTTTTTCATTAGATTAAAAAATTTAGAAGCAACTATATAATGGAATATATATGCTCCATTACACTGTTTCTATCAAATTCACGTCCGCGTTTATTAGAAGTTTCGGCATAATTTGCCAACATTTTCGGACTTTTAATTAGTTCATCTAACTTTTCTGCGATTTTTTCTACATTATAATCACAAACCACTCCTGCACCATTCGCCAGCAACTCGTCAACACCGGTCACACTGGTTGACACAATGGGTTTTCCTAAACACAATGCTTCGCAAACCACTGTCGGATAACCTTCCGTATCTGATGTAAGCAAGAAAATATCTGCCGCTTGCATATATGGATATGGGTTGGATTTAAATCCTTTAAACAAAACCATATTTTCCACACCGGCTTTACGAGCTTGTTCTTTAAGTACAGATTCCAATGGACCGACACCTAAAATCCAAAATTCGACATTTCGTCCTTTGTCTTTCAGTATTTTTGCAACCTCAATAATACGGTCTTGCCGTTTCTGTTCAGCCAACCTTCCCACATTACAAATGGTAAATTTTTGTTTTTCTACATTTTCTTCTTTCGCTTTGCGGCAAATTTTGTCACGGTCAATAAGGTTATATAACACTTGTGAATTGCCCTTCAATTTAAACAGCCTGTCTGCAACCTCCTTTACTCCTTGTGACACGCATAGTACCCTATCCATACTTTGATAGAATTCGGATTCTTTTTGCAAATTTTCCCAATATTTTAGAGACCAGTGATTTATTTCCAAATTTATATGTATCCATGTGAAGTTTCTTGAAGCATATTCCTTTAACAAAGAGTGATAGTGCGCAGATGGACCTTCCAAAAAGGATATGATAACATCGTATTGATCAGGCTTGATAAACTTTTTGAGTTGATGTCTGTGAATTAAATCGGAAGCAAACTTCCACTTGAACAAAAACTTTTCCCCAAAAGGTCTTATATCATCTGTATGAAGGCTCATTACTTTTACTTGTTTATTTATCCCTTGTAGGTGCGTTCCTTTTTGATATTCAAGCAGTAAATCAATACTGTACCGCGTATAATCAAAATTGTCCAACAAATCGCAAAGCACTTTTTCAGCACCGCCACCGGACATGGATTCTTGTATGATGAGGATTTTCTTCATAGGTTAGTAATTTGTCAATTCATCAATTGAAATAGAATCAGGTAGTGTATAAGGTTCATCAGTTTCTGTTGAAAAATAAGTGTTAAGGCGACTTACTATTTTTTTATTATTTATTAGTATTGAACCAGTCTTTATCAATTTAGCAGGAATACCTCCAATTATTGAGTTTTTTTCAATGGCCGAAAAATCTTTATTAACAAGGCTATTACTGGTCACGATAGTGTTATCGGGAATTATTGCGCCGGCAGATATACTAGATGTGTTACAAATCCAACAATTATCACCTATTATTATTGGTCTCCCCAATGGATACACTTTACGTCTATTTAAATCTGCAATATAATGAAAATTGTAATCGTAGATTTGACTACGATGAGCAATTCTTGTATTATTCCCAATCTTAACAGATGAAAAACAACTTATATTTATCATGTCTCCAATTCTAACATTGGAACCGATTGTTAGAATTTTGCCATCATCAATCAACCATCTGTTGCCTGTCCTAATCAAGCACTCCCCTCGAAAAATGATTTTTCCTTTATTGATGATTTCAGATTGCACCCCCATGTTATTAGGGGCAAGATTTGTCTTGTTAAATTTTATCATTCCACTTTTTACTTTTCCCTCAATTAGCATATTGCCGTTGAGTGAGTAAAGTCGAGGTTGACCATATACCCATACAGGGAATTTAAAGGCTTGTGTAAATGGAAAACTTCGTAAATTTAAATAGATTGTGGCAAAAGGATTAAACCAATTGGATGCAAGGCATAATTCTAAAGCACCTAATCCATATCGATTGTTTATTTTGCTAAGCAATTCCCACAAATACTTTTTATCCATTGATTTGTTTTTTTACTTTATTGACTATGATTTTATATTCTTCTTTAGATATGCCTAATGAGACGATAAGTAATAATGATAAGAATGTACTTATGAAACTTATAATTACTAATGAGATAAAGTTCTCAGGAAAAAATGTATTCAATCCACACATTAAAATTGCGGAAATAATAGTAATAATACATATAGGATATATCACTTTGTTGCAATATTCTGAAATGGACAAGTTTATTACAGAACTTATTATTGTTAGAATGACCAATAAAAATAAAATCCGTAATATAGTCAATACTGGATAGACAATCTCTGGAGAAAATCCTAATTTGAGAAAAAGGAAGCTTATAGGAAAAGCTAACAAAAAAAGGTTACTACCTATCATCACACTTTTTTTTAATTTCCCAGTGGCTAAAATTACTGTCCAAAGCGGATTGTTTAAAGAATTAGCCAATGAGTAAATAAGAATCCATCTCACAAAGACAATAGTATAATCGGGAACCTTTCCTAGCCAAATAGACAGAATGTACTCTGTACGCAAAATTATGGGTAAACACAATATCCATAATAAATAAGCAGAAAAACGCGAGCTTGTGCTAATTAGTTTCTTTAAATAGCAATAATCTCCTATTGCATAACTTTTAACTATTTGAGGACGAACAGCTGTAAAAAAATTTGCGCTGAAATTATTTACGGCATTGTTAATCTGCACGGAAATACCTCTTGCCGCATTAACGACAGGACCAAAAAACATGTTTAATAAAATATTAATTCCTTGTTCGTTTATCATCCAAACGCCACTGCCATAAATGTTCCATCCAGTGAAGGTAAACATTTCTTTAAACATAGTCTTATTCCAGTAAAATTGAAATTTACACTCACTATAATGACGTTTGCAGAATATTGATAATATAATTTTTTGCGACAATTGAACTCCCGCCATCAATAGAGCGTATAGTATTAATCGATGTGAAGGCGCATGAAAAAGGCAATAGGCAATAAGTAACTTAGCCATTGCATCAAACATCCCAAGATAGGCATACAACTTCATATTTTCTCTGGCTATTAGCACTGATTCATAAACAGAAAAGACTAACGTTAGCCCCAAAGAAAAGAGCATGGAATAAAATACAATAATGGCATCGGATAATTTTTCTTGTGGTATTACCAATTTGTCAACTATGAGCCAATTTCCTATTATGAGACCTGTAAGAACCATTATCAGTGCTATACCCGAATAGATAAGTAGACTGAGATTAAAGACTTTCTGAACTTTATCCATTTCGTTCCTACCTAGAAACACATTCAAATATCTTTGTGTAGAGCTAGATAATGCTGAAGAAAAGAAAACAAACGCACCCGATAAGCCTCCAACGACATTGTATATACCAAAATCTACTACACCTAATGCTTGCAATATTATTCGTGAGGTAAACAAAGTTACTCCCATCACAAATAACATCCGTATGTATAACAACATTGTGTTTCGAGCAATACGCTCACTGTTACTTATTTTATTTGCCATCATCTACTGTAGGATATATACTTGGTTTATAAATTTACACAAATATTAACAATCCAAGATTTATTAAAACGACATGGCTAAAATACTATCCTATCAAGGAAACATGACTGCCGAAATAAACTGAATTTGTGGCATCATTGTCAAGTTTGATTTGCGGTTCATCGGAGAATCGAACTCCGACCTTCCCCTTCAGCACAGCCAAGTAGAAATTGTCTGTCCTGAAGGGGGATGAACTACCATTATTCTAATGAACCTACAATTTCTTCAACAATTGTATCTGAAAGTTGAATACCATATCGAGCCGCAACACAATTGTTTATGTAGATACGAAGCCGTTTAAGACGCTTCTCACGTATGAACTGTGAATATCGAGGAATAATTTGTTCTTTCTTCTCTGATATTACTTTTTCCCAGTCTATTTGTGGGAAAATACTTAGTGTTAATATGTCTGCTATGTTTTTTATATTAGCTGTACATAAGATGAAATCATCGAAATCCAATTCATTTTTGGGCATAGGCACTCCTAAAGTCGGGTAAAAAGAATGAATTTTACAACGGTCTATTGAATCATACTCTTTCTTATAATCCTTGTGCAAACGATGAGCAATGTCGTTTCGTAATAAGCGATAATAATGATACAATTTCACTTTTGCATTATCAATTTCAGGATTAATGCCAATCGTTGCAAGTGCATCAAGAAGCTTATCAAATTTGCAATCATTATTTTTATTGCTTAATTCAAAATCAGGAGCAAGCAAAAAGCTCACATCTTTCACATAAGCTGATATAAATTCATCGAAACTGGCATTAGGAAAAACAAGATATCCTTGATGCTGAACTTGCTTAAAATTGTCAAGTGTTATGTCATTCAGATAAATACCGACTGCACCGGATGTACGCTTTAAATAGTCTCGAAATGTTTCTTTGGTGACATCAAAGGCATCAAGATAGTTTCTGCTTGCTACTTCCTGATATTCCACCAAAGCATCAAATTCCCCAAGAGAATGCCATAGGCTACGATTCGACGGAATGTTGAATGTACTATTTCTATATGTTGAGTCTTTCATTGCAAATAGTGGTTTATAAGAGCATTTTTTTGATCCCAATACAATCATCTTCAGGCTTGAAGTTATGGAAGCTTACTCTATTTCCACCTTATTTACTATAAGTATATGATTCAGTGCTATTCTCTTAAATTGGGGAGAATTTCTTAAAATAGCTACTTTTCCCGATGGCACCCAATAATAAGGAGCTTCGGCTTTTATCTTCTTTAATTCTGGAGCATGAATATTCAGCCAATTTTCCAGCCATTCTTTTTTATGAATCATTTCTTTCACATTGCTGGTATTTGCCGGATGTACTTCTACAAAATAAGCACGATTATCATAGCCTACCGTATAATCCCATCGAGCATCTTGCGGATAAAGTGAACTCGTTGTTGTGTCTATATCTACACTTCCATTTAGGCTCCGATTGTTTTGGACTTTTATTACAACTGAATTAGACCCCAACGCTTGCAAACCAGAACAGAACCCTAAAGCGATATCGTCTGTCGCTTTTACAGCTTTCTCAAACGATTGACCAATCGTATTCTTACTCTCCATATTTGCTGACTATTTCAGAAGCCTTTCCTGAGAAGGAAGACAATCCCCCCCATTCAGATATATCTATGTTATCACTAAATAAATCCAAAGAAGTAATATCAGTAGAAATCACACCTTTATGTCCTTTTTGGGAAAAATAAAATGCACGTACCTCTTTTTCTTCCAGTCGATCAAACAAAGATGCAACAGTAGTATTTTCCTTTATTGAAAATAATTCGCACATTGCTTGCTTGAATAGACTTGTTTGAAGTTGCCGCAAGTTCTCCAATGCCCACACGAATTCCAACATGACAGATGAATGCGTGGATACAATCAGTTTGTATCCGGCCTTCATCAGCTCTATGATTTCTAAGATAACGGTTTCTATGGCACGTGGATGAAGTCCCATTTCCGGCTCCTCGATAATCACCCATTTGTAATTTTCTTTTTTGAGAACCGGAGTAGGGGGACCTGACAAGCAATAGATGGCCAGCAATAAAGGCATAAACTCTTTTTGTCCTGCGCTCCAAGTCATAAAAGGTAATCTTGTGTTTCCTACTTGCAATTTCATTTTCCGTTGCCCGGAACTTTGATCAATCACAACTTGGGCATCATGAAAAATCGTATCATTGATTGACTCTTTCAATTTTCCTTTCAATCGTGTACGCATAGGGAAAATCGTTTCCGGATTACCTAAGCCTCCCTGCACAAATACGCGTAATGTTTCGCTGAATATCCGTAATGTATAAGGAGTAGAAATATCAAACTCCATAAAGTTTTTGGCTCTTCCATCTGAGATGCTTAATATACGCTGTGCTGGTACGTAAAAAACTGATTCACTAACAGGAGAATTCTTAGAAACTAATAATTTCTTTAAGTCAAAAATTTCGTTTCGATATTCAATGGATGTTTTTTCTGTCGCCAACAAAGACATCCCTTCTCCAAAGTAGTTTTCCAAGAAAGGTTTGCTATCGTTTTTGCTTAAGATGTAGTTATACTTACGCAATGTGGATAAAATATGGGCATGGTCGTTTACCAATTTAAATAATTCCAAGAATAAACTTTTCCCACTTGCTTGTGGCCCAACCAACAGAGTCAAATCTCCCAAGGAAACTTGTACATCTCGAATAGGACCAAAATTTTTTACTTTTAAGAGATTCATATTTTATTCCTACGTTTTTCTATGAGTTTAAAAAAACAAAACGAAGTCATGTCTTTGTTATCTGATAACGATAGCAATCATCATTTTCTTACGGTTCTGTTAGATTTACATTACAAATATAGAATAATTGTTCCTTTAGAACAAGAATTTTGCAAGAAAACTCATAGATAGTCACAACTTCTCACTTTATGAAGTTATACTTATATCATCACCGAAGTATATCTTCATCGCCCCATGAAGTATATCTTCTCCAGTCAGGGCAGTATATCTTGCTTTTTCAAGGCAATACGCTAACGACTTCCGACAATTCCTGTTCCAGCCGCGCGATTTGCATGAAGTCGGGATGCGAACCGCCTTCCTGGTACTTGGCGTAAAGGCGTGACAAATCATCCGCATGGCGGTGCAATGCCGTGACTGCCGAGCGGTAGATTGCTTCCAGTCCATAGCTGAGGTCAAGGTATTCGCTTTTCAGCAATTTATAGACTTCGGGATTGTACTGTCGCAGCAATGCCTTGAAGGCTTTGTGGCGCAACACCATGCGCATGCCATCGTATTCCTTTTTCCCGTGAAGTGACGGAACGAACTGCGACAGGAGGAACTTGTTGAAGTCCATGGCATTGAACACAGCAAACATCCACAGGTGGATTTGCAAGATATCCTGAGCCGTGGCTCCGTCACTTTGGAATATCGGAAGAAGGTTGAGCCATGCCTGGCGGTCGCAGGTGATTTCCTCCACCTGGGTTTTGTCACACAGGAGTACCCGGTCGATGTAATCGGGACGGATTTTGTTTTCCGCCATCATTTCCCGCAGGTTTTCTTCCATCATCCGGTGTTCGGCTTCAGACAATTCGGAAGGAATCATGTTGCCGATGTGCCGCCGGGTCTTGGGGTGGCTCAGGAGTTCTTCCTCCGTGACCAACGAAAGGCCGTCTTCCCACTCCGTTTTGATGTCAAGCAGGAGTTGGCGGGTGGTGTCGAAAGCCACGGGGCGGTTGTCGGGACAATGATGGAGGACAAGATGGAACGACTCGTGGAAGAGGAGGAAGTATAGCTGTATCAACACTTGCGCATGGGCTTCTTCACGCTCGTCTTCGGACCGGGTGGACAGGCCAAGACGGACCAATTCACTGCGGAGCGCATTGAGATGGGTGCGTGCCAGTCCGTAATCGTCCACTTCCAAGGCTGCGTGGAACAGGGAGTAGCGGACGATGGCTTCGCCCGTGTCCATACCCTTGCCCAATGCCGGGTTGTAAAGAGCCAGCAGGGTCTGTACTTTGGGGTTGAAATGAAGGGTGTACGATGAGGCATCACCGCATGTTTCCACGGAGTTGTCGGGGAAGAAGTCCAGTCCGTCAGTTTCCTCGACTTCGGCTTCTATGTGTTGGTAGTGGCGCAGGGAGTTTACAACCACCTGCAAGGGTATCCTATAATCTGTCTTCATCTTTTGCTATATCAATGGCTTGTGAGAGGGTGAGTTGTCCCCGCTCGAAGTGCAGGCTTTTTGATGTGTAACGCACGGAGGTTACTGCACTTTCGCCCAATTTTTCTTGGATATATTGCAAGGCTTGCAGCAGGTTTGACGGGCTTCCGTCGAACCGGTAAACCGCAACCTCGGAGGAGCTTTCACCGTCAAAACGGGTTTCATGCAACTTTTTCCACGCTGTGCCGAATTTCTCTTTTAAGGCATGGAGCATCCTTTCAAGGGATTCACCGCTGATTCGGACGGTGAAGGAGATACGGATGATGACAGTATGGTTGTTTACCACCGTAGAGGCATGGGGAGCAACCACATCGGCTGTGCCGATATGAAACGTCTGATGGTTGCTGCTACTGGAATGATGTTGCTTGTCGTTTGGGTCACTCATTCAACAATTCCTTTACTTTTTCTTCGATATCCTTGTCTTGGGGCACTTTACGCAGTTGGGCACGCACGGAATGTTCCTTGTCTCCTTCCAGGGCAAGGGTAAGCGTGGTGGCATTCTTCTCGGCGATAACGCCGGCATTACACATCATGTAGATGATGTTCGCCACCAGATCGCGGTTGAACGTGGTGTCCTTCTGCCTGCCGGGCTCGTAAACGGTGGCGGACACTTCGGGCAGTTCGAGAATGGAACGCCAAAGGCTTTCGTAGCGGTTTTTCCAACCGGGGGCGACATACTGTCTGAGGTTGCCCGCATATTGCAGTAGCTCCGCCCGCCGCTGGATGCGGTCGGCATTTCCGGTTGCCGGATCTGCTGCGGCTGGCGAAGCCTTGCGGTCGCCGTAATGGTTGTTGACAACCGTTGTGGCATTGGGCGCATATGTCTCCACATTATTTATATGTATTTCCTGAAAGGTGTTTCCCGTGCCGGGATTACCCTCTATCTTGATGTCCATAATGCTTTCTTGTTTTTAGTTTATTCCATTGAATGCCAGCGAGAAAGAAAGAAGAAAATTGAGGCTGGGTTTCTTCCTTGGTTTCAGCTTTCGGGAACCGTAACTTTGCTGATGTAAACAAAAGGAAAGAGATTCCGGACGCTCTTTGAAATTCTGACACACAAGGCTTTTCATGGTATCAACTACCAATATTGTTTAATTCCTGTCGGGCGCGGGCATGCAGCCCACGTAAATATCAAGTCCCATACCGACGATGGGCGATTGTATGATTTGTTACTCTACATTCATGTGGAAAAGTCCGTTGGATGACAACGCCGTGGAAAAGGCGTATGCCAAGAACCAGGTGAGCAAGGTGATGGGCTTTGACGAGTTTGTGAAACACATTGCCGACCATAACGGGGTGTTCACCCGCGGTACGGTGAAAGGCGTGGTGAGCGACACCTGCTCGTGCCTGGTGGAGATGCTGCTCAACGGGTTCAAGGTGCGCTTCGGCGAACTTGGCACCTTCGGCCTCTCCATCGCCTGTGAGCCTGCCGATTCGCTGGCAAAGTTCACCGCCGCCAACATCAAGGAAGTGAACATCCTGTTCACGCCCGGTGAGGACTTCGTGAACCTGCGTTCCAAGGCAGAGTTCGTTCCCGTGGCAAGCCGTATGGCCCAGGCCGCTACGCTGAAGGCGGAAAAAGCCGGGGAAACCACCGTTGACCTGACGGCCGGCAAGCCTGGTACGGGAAGTTCGTCCGGCGGTTCCGGTTCTACCGGTACGGGCGGAAACGATGGAGACCAGGATAAAGACCCGTTGGGCTGATGTTACTAATCTTTTATGACATGAGATTCATTTTATTTATCTTTTTTCAAACAAAGCGTATGAAAACAAATTGGAAGAGCATATTGCTCTACATCGTGAGAATCCTCGAGTTGATTATCAGTGGTGCCGCAGGAGGGGCACTGGGAAGCAACTTATGAGAACCGTTACATTGATTATCGTGCACTGCACCGCCAACCGGGCGGGCAGTGCCCTGCGGATGGCGGACATCGACCGCTATCACCGTTTCCTCGGTTGGCTGGGCTGCGGCTACCACTACGTGATTCCTACGGACGGGGCGATTGAACCCGGCAGGCCGGAAGAGTTCGTCGGGGCGCACTGCCGGAACCATAACCGGCACTCCATCGGTGTGGCGTATGTGGGAGGGCTTGCCTGTGACGGCAAGACTCCTTGCGACACCCGTACCGCTGCACAAAAGGAGGCACTCCGAAAACTGCTCGGTGACTTGCATAAGCGTTATCCGAAAGCGTTGATTGTAGGTCACTCCGACCTGGATCCGAAGAAGCCTTGTTGTCCCGGCTTCGATGCGGTCAAGGAGTATCGCAATCTGGAACCGGCCTTCTGATTCGTCTTTCGATTACCATAAATCGGCTTTGAACACCTGTCCGTGGCCGGTTTGTGGTAATTTTTGTTTGTAGATGGCCGCTTCTAAAACGGCAAGGCTGTGCGTGTCGCTGCCTGCCAAATCGTAGAAGCCGTTCTTCATCAGCCAGCCTGCCTTTTTCCTGATTCCGGTGCCGTATGCGCCGACCAATGAAAAAAGATTAAGCTGGAACAGTACGTTCATATCCTTTAGTGCGCGGTAATTGTTTTCATCCATATACACATACCGTTCGGGATGTGCCAGCACGGGGACATAGCCTTTTGACTTGATGCGGAGCAGGATGTTGTTCAGCCCCATCGGAGGATTGAAATAGGAGGTTTCCACCAATAGATGTTTTCCACCCTTTCCCAATGGCAGAAGGTCGTTCTGCTCCAACCGCTCCTCAAACAGGTTGTCGAGCATGTTCTCGGAAGCGAGATGCAGCCCGATGTTACCCTGGTAAGCGGCTTCCAGTGCTTTGAAACGTGCCTTCAAAGAGGCTGTCGTATTGGGCATGTCCTCCATGATATGGGGTGTCAACCAGACCTCCGTCACTCCCAACTCTTCATAAAGGGAGAGGATTCGCAAGGTTTCCTCCATCGTTTGCACGCCGTCATCCACACCGGGAAGCAAATGGCAGTGCCAGTCGGTGAATCCCCGGAAGATACCGCTGTCGGCAAGGCTGGTACGCTTTGTGAAAGGCCACATCTTTTTTAATTATTCCTCTTTCGTATAGCCGACATACCCGTAGTGATAGCCGTACTTATATCCATATTTATACCCGTAACGTCCGCTGCCGCCGTCCGTACCGTTAAGGATAAGCGACATGTTCTTGTATTTCTTATCGTTATAGAATTTCTCTATATCCGGCAACATGCTGCGGTCGAGCAGCCCGGCACGGACAATGAACAGGGTCATGTCCGCCAATTTGTTGATGATGGCGGCATCCGCCACGATTTCCACCGGCGGGCAGTCGATGAAGATATAGTCATATTCCTTGCGAAGCCCGGTTATCAATTGCTCCAGACGCTCGGAAAAGAGCAATTCTGTCGGATTGGGAGGAACCGTGCCTACCGGGATAAGTTCTATCTTGGCATTCTCGGAAGGTTTGGCAATAACATCTTTGACATTTTTCACATCACCTGCCAAATAATCGGAGATGCCTTTCTTGGGGTTGCCCGCGTATAGGCTCAAAGAACCTTTGCGCAAGTCAAGGTCAATGGCTATAATCCGTTTTCCCTTGATGGCGAGACTGGTGGCAAGGTTAAAGGAGATGAAGGTCTTTCCGCTGCCCGGATTGGCGGAGGTAATCATGATGACGTGGGATTCGCTCTCCTTGTTCTGCATGAATTCCAAGTTGGTACGCACCACGCGGAACGCCTCGTTGATGACATTGCGGCTCTTCTCCTTGACCACAATCGCCGCCTTTTGTTCCTGTACCTTGCGGGAGAATCTCTTTTTCTTACGGAACCCGAACGGTATCTCGCCCACGAACGGAATGGTAAGGTTCTCCAAATCCTTCCGGCCCCGGACTACCGTATTCATGTTCTCTTTCATGAAGATGATGACCACAGGTATCAGCAATCCCAGGGCGAATGCCACCAGCAGGATGTTTTTCTTCACCGGGGCGGTGGGAACCATGCTGCCGCCGGGCATGGTGATGATACGGGTATTATAGGCGGTGAACGCCTGCGAGAGTTCATTTTCCTCACGCTTTTGCAGGAGGTAGAGGTAAAGTGACTCTTTTACCTTCTGCTGGCGTTCCACCGAGAGCAGGTATTTTGCCTGGTTGGGGTTGGATGCTATTTGCGAAGTGACCTGCCCGCTGTAATTCTGCTGGCTCTTTATCTGCGCGTTCAGTGCCACCAGCTGGTTGTCGATGGAAGTGACCAATGCGCTGCGTAGCGCATTGAGTGAAGCGTCCATCTCCTTGACCAACGGGTTCTTCTCGCTACTGTGGGAAACCAGGCTGTTGCGTTCCAGCAACTGGTTGTTGTACTCGTTGATTTGCGTGGAGATACTGGCGTTCTCAATGCCGGAGCTGGCAGGAAGCAGGCGGAACTTATTGGTCTCGTCCGTCAGGTGATTGCGGATGTAACGCGCCATGTATGCCTGGTTGTTCAGTTCCTTGATGCTGGCGTTCGCCTCGCTTGCCTGTGTCATATACATGCTTGCCGCCGCCTGCACGTCGGGAAGCAGATGCTCGCTTTTATAAGAAGATATATCGTCATCCACATTGCCCAGTTCTCCCTCTATCACTCCTAAGCGTTCATTGATGAACATGGAGGTGCTGACTGCTATCCGGTTCTTGTCCTTCACCCAGTTTTCATTGTAAACGGCTATCAATGTGTTCAACACATCTTCCGCACGTTGGGTGGAAACATCCTTGAAGGTAAGGGAGATAATATTGGACTTCTCATCATTCTGCGACACGTTCAGGTTCGTCGAATAAGCCGCCACGGCGCTCTGCATGGGTATATGTGAAACATATAAAGGTGTTTCTTCCCCTTTTTCGTAGGAAGAGGCAGGCTGTATCACAATCTTTCCCACGGGGCTGGAGATGGTGTCGTTCAGCCGACCCGTGGAACTGCCGTCAATGCTTTCTCCATTCTTTTCAAAGTCGGATAAAGTGACATGCCCATCCTTTGACAGTTTCAATGTGAATGTTTCCGGTTCACTTGCCGGAACATCTACAAGGACGACCCTGACCGGCAACCGTTCCCCGTACACGGTCTGTCGGTGGAAACGCCCGTCCACCTGGTAGTCCATGTTCAAATTCAACCGGGACACCACTTCACGCATCAGGTCGGGTGATTGCAATGTCCCCATTTCATTGTTCACGTTGGTATTGGTGCTGAACATCCCGAGGTCGGCAAAATCCTCCATGACGTTTGAGGTGGACTTGCCTTTGGAGTCATCCTTGATAAGGATGGAGGCGGACCGTGTATAGACAGGCGGCGTGGCCAGCAGATACCAGACGGCCGTACCGAGGCACACGGCCAATGAAAGTATGAACCAGTGCCATTTGCCAAGACACAGGTAAAACAGGTCTTGTATGCGGATGAAATCCTGCTGGCTTTGTGCAGGAACATTCTTTTGTGTAGTCATTGTCGGATGTTATTTGACGATTAATACGGCGATAGTGGTCAACAGGGAGGCAAGGGAAATCCAGAAAGAGGTGCTTCGGACGTTGTTCCCGTTGACCGTCGATTGGCGTGCCTTGGTGTCATTAGGCTCCACATAAACGACATCGTTCTGTTGCAGGTAGTAGGCAGGAGAAGAATAGAGATGGCTTGCCGACCGGAGATCCACCCCATAGACACGCTGCTTGCCTTCTTCAGTCCGCAAAACCAGCACTTTGTTCCGCTTGCCGTAGATGGTGAGGTCTCCCGCCTGGCTCAACGCGTCCAGAACCGTCACATGGTCCTTTTCTATGTTATACCGTCCGGGCTTGTTCACTTCCCCCATGACCGATACGGTCAGGTTCATAAATTCCACCGTGACTACCGGCTCTTTGACCAGGTCGTGCGACTGCAATTCCTTTTTGATGTGGGCGGCGACCTCTTCGCGGGTCATGCCCTCAATATGGATAGCCCCTAAAACCGGAAAGTCTATGTTCCCTTTGGAATCTACCGTATAGCCGGACATGCCGCGGTTCATACCGGATGGCGTTTCCATACCAATCTGTTGTGACACAATCGGCAGGTTGAAAAGGTTGGTCAGCCTCAAATCCTGGCTGTTTACCAGAATGGACAGTTTGTCTTTCGGCATAATCCTTATCTCCGTCGGGGAAACAAGCGTCAGTTCACTTTCTCCGGGGCGCAAGTCCTGGAAGTAAGTGATTTCTTTGGGAGTGGAGCACGCGCCTAATACAAGGACGGATGCCGCCACAAGAATGATTTTGCAAAATTTCATATTCTTGATTGTAACTATAGTTTCCGGTTGATTCTATGAATTTTATGTGTCAGCCATATATTTGTCATTGTCCATATCAGGACATCCGCAGCTAATAGCAGGGTAATTCCCATGTACATGGACAGCCAAAGGTTGCACAGGGTAAACAGGAGCGAAAAGGATATGATGGTTACCATGGCGGCACGTTGGCGCATTCCCACGGCAAGCAACTTGTGATGGATATGGTTCTTGTCGGGCAGGAACGGGTTTTTCCCGTTGCGCACCCTGTGCAGATAGACTCTCACGACATCAAGGCACGGAATGAACAGCGGCGAATATGCAAAGATCAGTAAATCAGGGAATCTGTCCGGGACACTCGTCGGCGGGTATTGGAGGATTTTTAAGCTCAACACACAAAGCACCATGCCTGTTGTAAGGCTGCCGGTATCCCCCATGAATATCTTTTTCTGCTTGTTGGCATCGCCGAATACATTATAGTAGAAGAAAGGTACAAGTACCCCGAGAGTGGCGAATGAAAGTACGGCGTAGATGTATTCCTGCAACAGGAAGAATACCATCCCATAGAAAAGTGTCGCCACACCGCAAAGCCCGGATGCCAATCCGTCTATGCCGTCTATCAGGTTGATGGAGTTGATGATAAAGACGATGACGAGAATGGTAAGCGGATAACCGAACCATGCTGCCACCTCGTGAATTCCAAACAGACCATGCAGATTGCTTATCCACATTCCCCCGGCTATCATCATCACCCCGCACATAATCTGTACGGCAAATTTTGCTTTATAACGTATGCCTATCAAGTCGTCTGCCATTCCCACCAGGTACAACAGCATGACACAACAGAAACTGAATGCCAACGGACGGCTTTCCGCAGATATCCCGTCGAACATATTGCCATAGCCAAAGAACTGGCATAGACCGAACATGAGTGCAATGGAAAAAAAGACGACAGGTTTGAAAGCGATGCCACCTAACCTTGGCACTGCCCCTTGATGAATTTTCCGTTCATCGGGCTGGTCGAACAGCCGCTTGCGGAAGGAGATGAGCAATATTTGCGGGATGAGCAGGCTGGTGCAAAGTACGCATACGCTGAAAACAGCGATGGCATTGGCCATCCAGAAGGTAGTAGTTGCGGATAGGCCGGGAAAACAGTCTGTAATCATTATCATATAAGTTGTATGTATTCAGGGTTGACTTCCACGCCTGCTGCAAAGAAGTCCTGCAATTTTATCATGAGGCGTTTTACTTTGGAACCTCGGGTGGTAATCAGATTTCCTTCATAGCCATCGAGCGGACCGCCTACGATACGGATTTTACGCCCGTACATTTGGGAAGTGATTTCCTCGGGCAAATAATATTTGGTGTCGTTGGAGGAACTGACCGCGATGATGAAACGTTCCATCTCATCATCAGGAACCGTCATCGGTGCACGTCCGCAATTGCGCATGAAACGGTATTGCAAGGTCTCCGTCCTTGCAACGATGGGGTCAAGCCTCTCTTTCTCGGTATGGACGAACAGCAAATCCCGTATTACAGGAATTTCTTCAACAACCTTTTTCCCGTTCCGGGTGATTATTTGTGACTTAGTGGGGACAAACACTTCAAACCCTTCCTCACGCAAAAACTTGTAAGCCGGCTGTTTGGCGTTGGGACGTTTCAAGTCCCGCATGACAAACCATCGTGTTTGTTTTCCAGTCTCTGTCGTAGGCATAATTTCGGTTCAGGACATATTCTCTAGTCCTGCATAATCGTTATATCTGTTGATTATTATGCAGTTACAAACAAATGCCGTAAAAGTTCGGGCTTTTGCCCGAGTCTGATTCATATTCATCAATCTTATAAATTCCACCTTATTTATTATATAAGGTAATATCCGAGGGAAATACCCTCTTTTCCGTACTTCTCTTTGCAAGAGAAAGATTGAGAAATTGATAATTGAATAACCGACTGATATTCAATTATAACCTTTCGCAGATAACAGCTGTTTTGCAAAACAAATGTTCAAAAAAGGTCTCTAATGTAATTTAGAAAGACTTCTATATTGGGCAAAAAACAGCCATATTATACCTGTTTCTCAGTTAAAATCCGTACCTTTGCAAACCAAAATCTCTCTCTTGCAAAGAGAATGAACTATTTGCAAAACAAATCACTTGTCTATTTTTAGCTTTTCCATTCATCATTGGATATCTATAATCCGTCCGATGCGCTCTCAATCTTTACTTTTCAAAGAACAATTGTGGGGCTTATCAGTATGTACTTGATGGTACCTTTTGACTTTACACCGATATTTCTCTCATTAAGAGAGATAGCAAAATAAAATCGAATTGATTATCAACGGATAAGCAATATCACATTTGATTATTTGCAAAACATATTCATGTCTTTGTAAAACAATCCCACATCCAAAAGCATAAGTTTTTAGCGTTTCTTTGGGTGATTCCGTCTTTTTTCTCTAATTTTGCACCCGGAATACTTCTCTTAATGAGAGAGTTGCCGTTTTGCAGAACAAAATGGCAACCTGTGATATAGACTGATTGGATAGTGTAAAATGCTTCTTTTTTGATTATTTGTCGGTAAACAGTTTCAATACAATGGAATTGGCTTTATCCACAGACGAGGTGTCTAACGATGTCAAATAGATTCTCGTGGTTGTTTCCGAATCATGTCCCAGGGCTTCACTGATGGTGGAAACCGGTATGTTTTTACTTTTGGCAATGCTCGCCCAAGTATGGCGCGCGACATAACTTGTCAAGGGAATCCCCAAGCCGAGTTGCTCCCCGATTTTCTTTAACTTGTTGTTTACCAAATGCGAAGCGTTTTTGTATTGTCTCCGTTTGTCCCGGTCCATGTCGCGGATGATGGGCAACAGATAAGGGCTGTCTGCCGTGTCATATTTGTCGATTATATCCTGCATGGGTTGTTCCCACTTGATTGAAAGCTGCTGGTTGGTTTTCTGCCGGCGGTAGGTCAGGATTCCATGCTGCAAGTCTTTCTTTTTCAAGTATGACATATCCACGAAGGACATGCCTCTCGTATAGAATGAGAACATGAAAAGGTCTCTGGCATAATCAAGCAGGGGTGACAAGGTAAGGTCAAGTTCCTTGATTTGGCGGATGATTTTTATAGGAACTGCACGTTTGACGGTCTTGTCAATCCCGGTATAGACGTGCTTGAACGGGAAGCGTTGTGTGGTCAGTTCCTTTTCCACCGCACGGTTGTAGATGGCGCGCAGGTTGCGCATATAGAAGGAAACCGTATTCTTGCAGATGCCGTTCTCTTTGAGCCACGTTTCGTATTCCATCACCAGGGCGGAATCCACATCGTCCAAAGGCAAGTCTTGTTCTTTCCGGAAACGCTTGAAACTGTTTAGGACGGTGGTATAGGTGTCCGCAGTCTGTCTTTTGCCGACCTGCTTCAAGCGGTTGATAAGCCTTTGGGCAAATGCAATGAAGTCGTCGTCGTTCTTGGGCTCATTGAAAAGGTCAATGACCTTTTCTACCGAATAGTCGCTACCGGCTTTGTCAAGCCTGGCTATGATACTCTTTATTTTCAGTTCATTTGCAGTCAAAGCCCCTTTTACGGACAAGAGATAGTCGTGTCTCAACGGTTCGCTGCCCGGCAAGATGACTTCCGATTTGTCGGCATTCCACTCTCTCTTGAATATTTTATGTCCGGTAGCTATCTGTCTTGTCACCCTGTTGTGAATCACTTGAAAGAACAATGTGCCCTCCTTGTCGGGTATGGAAGAAGCACGGAATTTTACTTTTACTGTTGCCATATAATTATAATGTAATAAGTATAAGAAGTGTGTGTATTGCCAGTAGTCTCTCGCTCTTAGAATTTTCCAACAAGTCCATTCGCTATGGCAAAAGATAAAAGCCTTATATAAACAAGGCCTGCTTCATGCTTCTCCAAAGTGTTTTCTTTGGTATAATTTCCCTTATATATTTATATAAATGTATCATTTGACTCTTTTTTATAGTGTAAAGATACAGTCTGTACAATTATCCAGAAACAGATTAAACATTGGAATATCAGGAAGTTTGTGGAAATTTGTAAGACATATGATACCAACCAGCTTACTCCGTGTCTTTGACACCGCGTAAGTCCGGTTGATGGATTCATACGGTTGGCGGATGCCCCATACCGATGTTGACGAGAAAACCTTTGAGGCTGCACTGGTTCCACTTCAAAGGCTTTCACATCAACATCGGTCTTTAGAAGACTTCTTAATCTAAGAACACATATCGGCGATTTTACTGTTGCTGGTTACACTTGCAATAACAGAATCACTGATTTTGTTTTGTGCAGTCTAATCTGAAAACGATTGTTCCGTTCCTTACGGAAGTCTTTAGCTATTGTTGATTGCTCGTTTTGTTCTTCTTGGTCAGGAACCATTTTCCCGTGCAAAGGTACTGCGGACAGGAGGAACGTCAAGTGACGCTTCGCTTTCGGTCGGAGGGCTTGCCGGCAGCCTTCCACAAATTTTCTCATTCTTCCAAAATTTGGGTATTCCGTCGCGCTCTCTGACCTCACACTTGCCTTATCCCCCCTATTGTCTGCAGAGATTACCGCACGAAAAACGGTTCTCCCGACCAAGAAGCCAAAAGGCTTCAAACAAAAGGGAAAAAAATTGAAACTTAAAAACATAAAGGACTATGCGAGTAAAGAAAATGAGCATTGAGCAAGGCAAGCGAGTAAGAATAGACCGCTTCCCGAACTTCCACGCAACTGGAAGCATCAGAGGTATGAAACGGCTGTATTATGGTAACGATTGCCTTTTAGTGCGTGTTGGTAGCTATATCTATAATGTAACCGCGCAGCCACAAATCTATTATCAAGCAACTTTCTAAAGTAGAAAAATATGGACTATCAAGAATTATCAGGAGCAACGACCTCCGAGAGAGACAAGGCTTTCGCCTTAGAGTTCGCCAACTTCGTTAATGGTGGTATGTCATCCGCAGACCAGACAGGAAGGGAAATGACCAGAGCGCACCGCTACCTTCAACAACAGATGTTCAAGGTGTTCATTGGCTTTATGCGCCAGTTGGCATACAACTATCAGAAAGGACGTTATGACCAACGGAATGAGTGGGCATCCAAACTTGCATCCGAGGCATACGGACATTTGGTGGAGTGTGAGCTTATCTATGACCCCGAATTTACTAACCTCAATGTTGATTGATATGGACGAGAAAGATTTTCCGGAATACGGACAGCAATGCGAGCTGATAACCCCGTGGCGCGGTTATCATCGTGGTACGATAGTAGCCAAAACTGCAAGAGGTTTTACCGTGCAGTTCAGTAGTGGCGCAGAGATAGATGTATATGAAGACGAAATAGAATTTGATTGATATGTGCAGGTTAATGACACCCCAATTGGCGGAAGTCTTGAAAGATTTTCCGTTGTATTCCCAGGACGGCAAGGGAAGAGAAGCTGTTTGCCGTGCGATATTCGCTCTTGGCTCAATCCGGTGGTACATTCTTGAAGGAGAAACAGATGGAAATGACACTATTCTCTTTGGTATCGTTATCGGAATGATGGAAGATGAATATGGCTACATTTCATTGAATGAGCTTTCGGACGTGGAGCTTGACTATACGAAGCAAGGCATCGGCAAGCTGCAAGTCCGGCAACAAAAGAATTTCCGACCGACCAAGTTGAGCAAATTGAAAGATGATAGGTTGCAACGCTTTCTTGCAAGGTTTGAATAGTAATAATCAGTCAGCCGTAGCTTTTTCGTTACGGCTGGCATAACCATTATATTATATGGGTATGAACAAGCATAATATCATTGATAAGATAACCGAGTGTGCCGAAAGCAATGGCTGGAATGTGAATATAAACACCGAACAAGAGAAAGGTATTGTCGTTTTCGAGTTCTCTAAATATACTCCTGCAGGGCAGGACTTTTCATTTTCGGCAACGATGAAGGATAATAGTCTTGACTCTTTGGTGGCTGATATGGAGGAATACTATGAAGGCTTTGATGTGGATTCGGAAACCTATCTTTGGCTGGATGATAATGGACACGGAACAAATGGTGCGCCATATCGTATGAGGGATGTGCTTGAAGACATGGAGGCGGCTGAGAGAGGCATTGAGAACCTGCTTGATGCTATTAAAGAAATGGATGAAGAATGAACCACTAAAGAAGAGGTAATGGTAGAAAGTAAAATCTATGGTATTGCAACCAAGAATGGCTGGCGTGTATCAGTGAGTGTCAGGAACGGCATCCGCTGTTACGAGTTCCAGCGGGAAACCCTCAGCGGTGTACCTTTCAGTTTCACCGCTGAGGTCAAAGACGATAAGGTCAGCAGCCTTACGAATGAGATTGTATCTTTTGTGGATGCAATCAATCCCTCTATATGTGCTAAAGAATGGATGATAAAGTCCGGGGCGATGGACTCGTCACGGTATCTGCAAGCTGTGGTGGATATGGAGGACATCCGAAACAAGGCGTGGCTGTTAGCTTGCGACTTGTCCGAGTTGTCGGGTGAAAAGCCCATCTGGTCAGCATTCACTAAGAATGAGCTTAACTGAATGGAAGTTTACCGAGGATGCCTATCATCAATGGGCATCCCTTTCCGTTTGCGCCCTCTCTTCGGGAGACCGGCTGCTTTGTAGGCAATCAAATCGGCTCCACGGAAGGATGTCTTAACTTTATCTGGCGACCTTACGAATGGCAAGGACTTCGTGGGATGATTGATATAGGCATAGACGGTACAGCGGTGAACACCGAAGTATCGTGCCGCCTCACTTACCGAATAAGTCTGTTCCGGGATTATTTCTGTGAAATTTTTGTGTGTCATCATAGCTGTTTTTCCATAAAAGTAGGCAGATTATGGCAATGGCACAAGACGTTAAATAGTGGAATATCCTGTAATTCATTGGATTATGTCGGATTTTCTTGGGTTCGTCTCAATTTCTCGTCTGTGTGCTATGGTCAGCGGATAAGAGAACAATGTTTTTAGAAATAAGAAAGGCATATATTTGAGGGTTGACAGCGTTGACAAAGAAGCCAACGTCAAAATCTGTGGAATGAGTGCGTGAGAACGCTCTATAATACAATACTTTATCTTTTTTCTTCAAAAAATAGAATTATATATAGATAATCGTGATTTGTCAACGGTTGGCTCCAATTTTTTTGAGATTTCAAAAAGTGACTACCTTTGTCAACGTTTGTCAACGCAACATCTTGAAACAAAGTTATTGCTGCATAGAGAATTAAGCTTTGTCAACGCTGTCAACCGTGAAATGTGTGCATATTATTTTTTGAAAATGCACAAAGAACAAGTCTATGATATGGGTATTTATCCGATGACATAATAGGATGGGAAGAAGTGTCTATGAAATAGTCTGGTAAATACAGGCATACAGACATTCTTGTCGCATGGCAACAAGTTGCTATTTGCCAAGAACGACAGTCTGCCTTGGACCAAACACGATAAGACCGCAAAAGATATGCAGGTTGATCGAGACTTCGCTACGGCACTTGCATATCTTCGCTTACGGCCATATCGTTACGAAGTTCGGTCAAATGCCTTTATAACCATTGCACTATGGAGTGGGGGCTTCCACTTCTTTGTATGATTAAGTTCGGCTTACCTCAACATTTACGACCAAAGGGGCTAATCGCCCCTTTGGTAATCAAATATTTCTCATTTTATAAATGATTTATGTTGAGAATGTGGTAGTGCGCTGTTTTATTATAAAAATCTTTCAGGATTTTCCAATTCTATTACTAGTAAATCAACCGTAGTACATGGCTTATGTTCCTTATAGTCTTCATCGCCATCAAAGAAAGAACGAAGGCGTTCCGCACATCGTTTAGCTAAATCCTCATTTCCAATAGTTGTCAGCATCTTATAGATAGATGCGTCATTCTTCTTGTATTCATAGTTTTCATATCCGGGATGCTTCCGTATTTCACTTTGCAATTTCTCGATATAGTCATGTCGGCTGATACCTGCATCCAAATATTGAAAATGTAAGAAGTACCAAAGCTCAAAAGCTTCATTAGTCCATGCGCTTTGAAACGAATAGGATGTCGCTAATTGGATTGCTTCATTAAAATCTGTAAAATCATCCTTGTCAAAAACCACCCAAACACGGTCAAATGGCAACTGACGCTTCCGCTCCAGCTCATCCTTGATTTGAAGTGTCCGTTTTACAAGTGCGCAAGTTGATTTGCCTTCACCTACTATTTTTTCATCCCTGACTTCCGAATACCTGTCTCTGACCAATGCCTGAAAATAGTTTGGTTCGGTACGTGAACCTTCACATACAATCAAGAAACGTACAATTTTTGAGCGAGTGTTTTCTTTACGTTTCTTGGCTGCCTTGGCTTCCCGTTTCTCACGTTTGAGTGCTTCAATCTTATATTTTGGTAATAGTCCCATAATAAAATCATTTTAATTCAGGAATGGAATGGCCCCATAACGTCCGTTAATATAGTCCTTTTGAACACTGCGGTCATTCCGAATTTTAGTGCCGTTTTCATCCTTGAATTCAAGCAAGGAATAAAGGTCGGTCGATTCGGTCTTGTCTTTTTCGGTAAACCAAATCTGGTCGCGACGCAGGTAAGCAAGGTTGAGCAGATTGGTGTCGTGAGTAGCAAAGATGAGCTGGGCACCATGAGGGTTAGTCTCAGGGTTCATAAATAGCTGAAGGATGCTGCGAGTAAGAAGGGGGTGTAATTTGGCATCCAGTTCATCTACAATTAGTACTTTGCCTAATCGAAGCGTGTCAAAAATGGGACCGGACATTTCGATAACCTTTTTTGTTCCTTCTGATTCCATTTCGTCCTTATCAAAAGTACCAATTCCGCTTACATTACCTTGTTCGTCATAGATGTTATGGGTCGTTTTGGCTTCCATTATTTTTTTACCCTTCAATTCTTCTACCAACTTGGAGCGTAATGCTTCTGGAATTTGCATCTTCCCTGAAATTGTTTCGTCCGAGAATGATTTTTCTGTAACCAACAACTCATTAAAACCGAGTTGGGTATGATGGAAAAACTCCAAAGCCTGTCTGCATCCCTCCAAATGGTTGCTAAACATCTGGAGTGTAAAACCTTCATATCCCTGGCTATCCATTCCAGAAAGATAATTGCAGTTGTTGAACCAGTCCAAGATACGCATGGATTTTGCACCGTTTAATTGAGCCACCAATGAAACGAACAGACGATTGGATGGAGTGGCACCTTCTTTACCCATTCCTTCCGGGAAACGGGTTTTTGATACCTCAAATTCATTATCTACACGTAGGAATAGATTGAACTCACGTTGTCCGGCACATTTCTCATACAGCCATTCCTTGCAAATATGGGTTTTATCATAATCAAATCCATATCGGTATTTTACATCGTCCAGCAGGAATTGGATTTCAAAAGAAGTCGGAGCATTAGCCGAGGTCAAATCCAGTTTGAATGGCTGAAAATATAATTCATCGGTAGGGTTCAAACGGACACTGCCTAACAAGACACTCCTCATTGTCATTAAAGCCAATAGAACATTACTCTTTCCGCTGGAATTGGCGCCATACATCACTGCTGCCGGTAATAAGCGATAAGATTCCTTTTGGATAACAGATTCTTTTAATTCCTTGATTGAACCTGCTTCCATACTAAGCGTTTTTTCGTCTCTGAATGAACGAAAATTCTGGAAAGTGAAGTTTACTAACATTGTATTCTTGTTTAATATCCGTACAAAGATAACGAATAAAAACGATTCTGATATGATATTTTGTGAAAATCTCTCATTTATCATCATCTATCACTCTATTTTATCATTAAAGATAGCGTTATATAAGTCAAATAACAGTTTTTATACGCCTTCTGAATCTTGTGCATCAGATACCATTTCTGTTTCCAGTTCCAAGCCAAACGCTTCCTTTAATTGCAGATAGTCGAAACACAATGCCTTCGGGCGGTTTACTTTTATTTTCCGAACCTGCTCATTATTGACAATCTCAATCGAATAGTCGGGCAAGCCACTCGGCAATAGAATCGTGAACCTGTCCTGTTTCAATCCAAGAAATGACGAATGGGATTTCAGATATGAAGTGATAGTTGACCAGTTGGAACGGTTGGCGGTGGCGTTCATATTCCGGCTGTTGAACAAGGATGCCACTGCCGCCATATTCAAATAGAGGATTGGACGTGCCTCTTTGAACTCAATATCTTCCTTGACAGAGATAGGACGGAAGGATTTCATATAGCGGATGCGGTAATGCGCCTTATCCACACATTTCCCTGAAGTCTGGAATCCTTGCAGCATATTCCAGAAGTCAGCCACTTCGGAACTTTCCTGAGCCAGCTCGTTCTGACTGCGGACTCCCTTGGTCGCCGTTTCAAACAAATCCGCATAACTGAAAGGCATATCCAGTACTGTTTCTAAGGTCCGGTAAGCAGCCAATGGAATGACCCAATTCCCGAAGATACGGTCATGGATATTCTCATTTTCGAATTTTACAGCCAGTTCCCTCTTGGTGATGGAATAGATTTCCGAAAAATTCTTCTCGAACAGTTCCCGGTGGTTTAATATCTCTATCGTCAAGTGGGTCAGCCCCATGTTGCATAGTGCGACCAAGTCCTCATAGTTTCTCTTCTCCACTTGATTGAACGATGTCTTGGAGAACGCCAGGAATATGACACGGGTATAGAGTGCCATATCCTGCGTAGGCTTGTCCTGACCACAAAGGGCAACCCCGGTACTGACAATGGTCTGTGCCGCCATCCCGTCCGTATTGGTGTTCTTCTTGGTCTGACCACCACCGCCCCAAAGTCCTTTGAGGTAGGCAATCTTGCGGATGTCAAGGTCGTTCTTATACTCATCAAGCACCACAAGCGTATTTACAGCTTGCGATACTCTGTCGTTCATTGCCGGAACAGAAGTGACACCGAGGTTGGGCGGATCCACTCCGTGCAGAAAGAAAGACTGGAGCGAAGTGGCGAGCGTAGTCTTACCGGTTCCCTTCTCACCGAAGAGATTTAGGATGGGAAAATGCCGGGTGCGCCTGAATATAATGTCACGGAACAGGGTGGCAAGAAGATAACACAAGGCGATAGAGGCGTTCTCGCCGAACACCCCAATCAGCCTTGACGCGAAATCATACAGTTTTACGCCATTGCGGTTCTCATGAACCATCAACCGCTCAAACTGAAAGATTTCCTGATTGTGGAGATAAATCTTGGAAGTAGCCGGGATATAGAACGCCTTGCCGTTGATACCACGGACTATTCCCAAATCATCGACATTCTTGAATGAACCGCCATACAATATGCCGTTACCAAAAGCAAAGAACTCTTCGGAGGCGTTCCAGCCCAACTTACGGATACGTTCCGCCGTATCTGTCTTGGAATACAGGTATTCTTTGACACGGTTGAGCTTGTCTATCTTCGCCAGCCATACATAGTTGCCTAATGAACCGGCTTTCTGTTGGAAGTTGCTCAACGAACAGAGTTCCGACTCTTTCAGTTCGATGACCCGGCACACATCATACATGTTCCGCATCCTGAAAATTCGGGTGGCATTGTTCTCGTCCTCGATATGGAACAACGGCTCCATGATGAAGTTGGAGATTCTTGCCGGTTCCTCTTCCTCCTCACCGATGGCATAATAACAGTTTTCCCGGACAAACAGTCCGAACTGGCGTAACAGTTCCGCTTCACGCTGCATCTCGTTCATGGACGAGCCATGTTCCTGCTTTTTTCGTGCTTCTCCACGCGCTTGTGTTACAGCGTCGCGCCACAGTTTGACCTTGCCGTGCAGTTTGGCCAGTTGTTCGATGCACTGGTCGAAAATGAGTTGGTCTTTCACATAGCGTAACAGGTCTGCGATTTCAGCCACGTACTTACGTTCTTCCACCAAAGAATCGGCTATGCAGAAGCGTTTCTGTGCCAGCCACACAATAAAATGTTTTTCCTTCAGGGAAGAATAGTCCTCCTTGCAATGGATGTAGCTGTCCGCATCATTCTTTCTGTTTTGGACCGCAAAGGGCAGTTCCCTGACCGTCACGTGAAATCCTTTCTTTATTGCTGAAGCCCCGTTTGCCATGACCGCTTCAAATCCCGGCCCGTATTGTTTGCCATCTACAGTGTCCGAATCCGGTATGAAGCAAAGCGAGGAGGTAAACCTTTTTAGTTGTTCAAACTGGCTGTCCGTCCATGCTGTACCAAGAGTCGCCACGGTATTCTCATAACCAACGGACTGCATCCTCAGTACATCCGGTGCGCCTTCCACTACAATGAAGTAGTCGGCATCCCGTTGCCGGCTTGCACGGTCTATACCGAACAAGGTTTTACCTTTGGAGTAAACAATGCTTGTGGAAGAGTTGATATATTTCGGGGCTTTCTCGTTTTTGCCTATGTATCGGGCGGTGTAAGCGATGATGCGTCCCCATCTGTTACGGATGGGAATCATGATGCGCTGCCGGAACATGGCATATATGCTGCCATCCTCACTGCGCTTGAACATCCCAAGCTCGAAAAGGGATTCCTCATTGAGTCCTTTTACCCGGCAATACTCCATGAAGGTGTTGCCATCCTTGGGTGCATAACCGATTCCCGCGATGGAACAGAACTCTTCCGACCACCTACCGTAAGCGTATTCACGGGCTGCCCGGCTTTCATCCGTCATTTCCATCCTCAGGTTTTCTACAAAGAAACGGTGAAGAAGGTCAAGGGTAACAAAAAGTGATTCTTTATGCTTGGCTTCCAACAGTTCTTCTTCACTGCGTTCTTCATCAGAATACTCTACCGGAATGCCGTTGTTCTTGGCGATAAACGTCACAGCCTCCATAAAGGTCAGGTTCTCCTTCTCCATGATAAAAGCGATGCCGTCCCCTCCACGGTTGCAACTGAAACAATGAAACAGTTTTTTGCTTGGAGTGACCGCGAATGAACCTGTCCGCTCCGAATGGAAAGGACAAAGCCCCATCAGCGTCAGACCTTTTCGTGAAAGCTTGACGTAGGGTTTAAGGATGTCTTCAATGGGAAGAATTCTGACCTTGTTGATGGTGGATTCGCTTATCATAATGTTTTGAGAAGGTTCCAACATTCGATGATTGACTGCCCTGAGTATTTGGGGCGGCAAATGTTTTGAGGATTAAGCGGCTTGATATAGCCATTATCCCTGTATTTACGGAGTGTCTTGTGGCTTACGCCCAGTTCCGCACACGTGCGTTTGACAGAATAGACACCTTCCGGGTTGCATGTCGGCTTTAATTCCTTCATTTGTCGGTACGCTATTATTCTTGTTTTAAGTCAAAAGTAACCATATTATTGTTTACCTATTCTGCTTTTTCCTGTTATTGCCGGTCTTTTCTTTTAATGGAGGCTCCATGTAATCTTGCACAGTGCGCTGTAAAATGCGAAGGTCTGAAGTCCTGTATTCCACCTTCCCGGGTCTTTTGTAGGATTCAATTTTCCCTTGCCGCCTCCATCTTTCGACATTGCGCCTTCCAAACATTTCGTATGCCTTTCTTTGGCTAACAAATTCGGGGTCATTACTGTCTGCTTTAATCATCCCGACAATTCTGGCTGCAAGATCATTTAAAAAGGCATCGTATGGAATCAACCGGTCTAATACTTGGAGTATTTTCATATCCATATAATTAGGTCGTTAATCAATACGTTTTACGGTGATAGTCATATTCTCCCTGTTGGTTTGGGTCTTGTACTGCCGGTTATAAATGGCACCCAGCTCGGAGGCTTGGGTACGAACACTTTTCAACTGGGAAATGGGGAAGGTGATTGATTCACCGATTTTGAGAGCGGTGAGGGCGGGGCGGATTTTTATCACATTTTCTGCCATAATACTTGGTTGTTTAATGTTTAATGTTTAACTTTGCATATACTAATCAAGTGTATAACGCTTGCAAAGTAACATAATAATGTTTAGGTAGCCAAATAAATATTTGATATTTTTTGGTTTAATCTCTGTTTAATGATTGAAACCGATGGAAATGAACATCAAACACGTGCATGTAGGTGCCGAAATCGAGAAACGGCGCGTTGAACTTGGGCTTTCCAAATCCGAGTTGGGACGCAGGATAGGTGTGCCGCAGCAGCATGTAAACCGCATCTTGGAGAGGGAAACTATGGAAACAAACCGGCTCGTCAAGGTGAGTGAGGCTTTGGATTGCAATTTCTTCTCTTTCTTCTGTCCCATTCCGCAACCGATTTCCGCCAATTGGGGAGCAGTCTCATTACAGGGAAACGCTCATAATATAATAGGTAATGCCGAACTTGCTGTTCAGCTGGAGAAAGAGCAATCAAATACAGAGAATCTAAAAGAGACAATCAAGCTCTTGAAGGAGCAGATTGAGAGTCTTAATGCGCAGATAAACCGTCTTGACTCCAACTTAAAGGATAAGGACGCCATTATTGAACTATTAAAAGAAAGGAGATAAAAAATGTAACATCAACCAAAAACACTGTGGCAAATATGAGGATTTGCACAGGGTAAATATGGATGTTTACACCGGAACGGTAACCAACTGATTATAAAGATTAAATTGTTGCGGCGATTGCTCTTATAGAGGGAAGAGTCCTTCATAACTGATACAAAATTGATATTCGTTTCCTATATGTTTTTCACAAATTGCCAATCTGCTGAATATCAATATAGTATTAAAATGGCCCAAGCCGCAATAGAGGAATAAACCTCATAAACCTGACGAAATCGTTATTTTGTTTTTCTTTTGTTTGTCAGTGGATATTCAAATTACTGAGAATCAAAGAGGTAACGATGTGGCGCAGGCTGCCATTGAAGGCTGATTTCAATAATACTGAATAATGACATTTATGGGCTGCATGCTTTACTTGGTAATGGCATGCGGCCTATTTTGTTGGAAAAAACTGTAGTTTCTATTAATTTATTTGTATTTTCTTTAGTATATTTGCTCCCAGAAGTTACGAAAAGAGTGTAATTTATTGGAAATGAGCGTAGGTTAATTGCTCTTG